>JGI26247J51722_1000324_pt1 | contig 20715 bp, 20 predicted proteins | sample SaaInlV_100m_DNA_2_FD_51722 | JGI IMG/M metagenome (IMG submission 51722)
ATAACCTATTATTTATTTCTATTTAATTACTCGTATCGAAAGTGTAAAGTATATTTTAATGAGTAGCATTGAATTTTTTCGTTGGAAGAACATAGCTGCAGNAGGCATACTTTTTTATAGGTGTCCAGAATAAAATGTTTTCTGAATTTCAGGATTNTGCCTCTAAATATAGACACTAAGAATCTGAAAGAATATTGTCTGCCTAGAGTATTTTCTTTCGTTCTTTTATTTTTAGCAATGACATAACTCTTACATTTAAGTTACCTGTTGACCATGCAGAGGCCATAAAAGAGAAAAGAAGTGTACAAAGCACTGCTAGTGCAGTTACCGCCTCAGATACATCTATTGGAAATATATCGTGAATTTCGTGCGCGGCTAATCCTATGATACTGACTATTAAAATGGGAATAAATACATCATAACCGTATCGCTCTCTCATATTACCTTTGAGTATTCGCTTATGCATTATTATAATTTCAAAAATTAATAATCCCAAATAAAGAATGATCAGTACCCAGGCCGCTCCTATACCTTGATACATTTGTGCCGCCCACAGCATTGAAGGAATGATAATAATTACAGCAATAACGTTTTTATAAAATGCTAATTTAGTCCACCCGTGTGCAAGTTGTAACGTATAAGGTAACGTCATATAAGCTTTAATAGTAGTTCCAACAATTAATAAACTTAATAAAATGTGGGTATTATTAACTACTGTTGGATCTCCAATCCAAGTAGAAAGAATTTCCTTCGAGAAAAAGATCATCGTAATTGAGATCGGCAATATGATAATTGACGCCAACTGACATCCCCTATGATATAAATCTGATATGCCAACCTCATCTTTCTTCACGACAAGCTGTGAGAGCCTTGGAAATAATGCCGTGTGAATAGGAGACACAAGACTCATGATTACTGTTGCTACCGTGGTCGCCAACATATAGTAACTAAATACTTCTAATGTCAGCATTTTNCTGAGAATTACTTTATCAATCTGAGTCAATAAAACAGTCCCTAACGAAATGCCCATNACTCCTGACACAAACTTCCAATTCTTTATAAATAAATTTTTATCAAATTTACTCCGGCCATTAGATTTAGGAAGTGACCTCCAGAGATATACTGCCAGCACGATCGTGGTGATTAATGCTACAACCGACTGCCAATAGAAAAAATATAATATTGAGGGTGAAATAAAGGTTAGTATTAATACAGCCCCAATATGACGCGCCAACATTGATAAGGTCTTAATAACATTATACAAAACTTGACGCTGAAGCCCCTCTAATCCACCTATATAAATAGCCCTTGGCCACTGAAATGCAAGTAGCATTCCCATGATAAGGAGTGTCTGTTCAATTATTTCAGTACTAATATTAGCTGAATTAATCCAGTATTTAGCAATTAAAGGGGCTAAAATTATCACGGATGCCCCAATTACAATACCAATCAACCAATAAACCACCTCAAAAGTCCGCACTAAATTACGCGACTCCTGTTCAGAGTTTTCTATTACAGATAATCTAGACAATTCGCGACTTAAAGTAGTACTGAGCCCCATGTCTAATAGAATAAATAAGGCGCTTAATGACATGAAGACACCAAGAAGACCGTATACTTCTACTCCCATCAACTTGATATAAACCGGAATGAAGGCAAGATTAAATATACCTCTCCATACATTGCCAGTAAAATTAGCAATGATATTATGTCGCACCGATCGGGTTAATTTCATTTACAACTTGACCTGCTAAAGCATTAGATTTATTGAATAGATATGGGAACTGTAGCTAAGGAAGTGGCTAATGGATCCAACTTGAGCATTATATCAGTTTTAGATAAGACCAATTATTACTTATTTAGTAAATAACGTATAAATTTATGGCGTATTTTATGGCTATGCGACAAACTTGTTGCAGGCTTGTTATACATAAAACTGCGCTGCCCCCCAATATAAATCACGAGATTATTAAAATGTGGGTTATGTACGATTCCACTGCAGCTCAATCACTTACCTCTGGTAAAAAATACCTGTCAGTAAAGATGCTAAACGAATACGACTGTAAAGAAATAAAAAGGGGCCAGCTTCTACGCTAACCCCTTGTTTATATGGTGCCCTGGGCAAGAATCGAACTTGCGACCTACCCCTTAGGAGGGGGCCGCTCTATCCACTGAGCTACCAAGGCTTTCTGCATTTTACGTTAAAATCTCTCAGAAGAAAAAATTGAGTAACTGACCCGATAGATTAATAGCTTGTCAGGAGTTATTGTTATATCCTAAAGTACAAAACATAGTTTACCCAATATATACCAAGGGGATATACCATGAGATGGCTGGCAATTGCTGCAACATTAACAGGAGTAATTATGTTTTTCTCAAGTCAAATTGCACAAGCTGACACCCCTGAAGTTGGACAGCATGCGCCAAGCTTCAAACTACCAGACCAAAACGGTAAAATCCATACATTAAATAACTTCCGTGGGAAATGGCTAGCGCTTTATTTTTATCCTAAAGATGATACCCCGGGCTGCACAGAACAGGCGTGTAAGTTTCGTGATGATCTCCACAAACTTAAAGCTTTAGGTGCTAACGTGGTTGGCATAAGTGTAGACAATGCTACCAGTCATGCTAAATTTGCCAGAAAATATAATCTTCCGTTTCCACTTCTCGCTGATAACGATGCTAAGACCGCCGCTCAATACAACTCCCTGTTAAATCTTGTAATCGTAAAATTTGCCAAAAGAAACACATTTCTAATCGACCCAGATGGAAAAATCGCAAAAATTTATTTATCTGCTAGTACTTCACGTAATTCGATAGAAGTAATAGAAGATTTAAAAAAATTACAAGCTCTGTAGGTTATGATTTTGTAATAAAATTTACCTTGCTCTCTTTATTGCAGATACTTTGAACAACACCACTGCAGCACCACTACCGCCATCAGCTGGGCTTGCCTGACAAAAAGCCAGAACATAACTGTATAGTTTAAGCTGATTCCAAACCAGAGTTTTTAATACCGGCTCTTGGTTTTTTGAGTTAAGCCCNTTCCCATGTATTATCTGCNCGCAGCGAAATCCTCTCACGCTACAAGTATTAAGAAATTCGTCCAGTTCCCGTAACGCTTCATCTCGGGTAAATCCGTGTAGATCTAGCTGATCATCAGTATTCCAATAACCTCTCCGAAGTTGCTTTAAAGTCTTTCGTGATACCCCGGAGCGTAAAAAAGAATGTTCGCCACCTGNTTCCATTTCTGATGCCGAGCTATAGTTGATCAACGAACTGTCGGGCGTTGGTATGCTTCGCTGTTGTATGTTAGGCCGCGGAAGCTTACGAGAATGAATTGCCTTGTCAGCTGCCGGCATTGGCTCTACGTCCCGAACGGCATCTCGAAATAATGAGGCCTCATCATTGCCATCCACAGGAGTCTTGTTACGTGGTTTCATATGAAACTCTGGTCTTGTTTAGTTAGCTCAGGTCATCAAGATATTTTTCTGCGTCAAGTGCAGCCATGCACCCTGTACTCGCACTAGTCACTGCTTGACGATATATATGATCCTGTACGTCACCTGCTGCAAACACACCAGGAATACTGGTAGCAGTTGCATTTCCCTCATTGCCACCATGCGTAATGATGTAACCATTTTTCATTTCAAGATGCCCTTGAAAAATGTCGGTATTCGGTTTGTGGCCAATAGCAATAAATACTCCGTGTAACTCCAAATCTTTTGTAGATTTATCCTGAGTATTCTTGATGCGCATTCCAGTCACGCCAGAATTATCGCCAAGGACCTCATCTAAAACACAGTTTAATTCAAGCCTCACGTTGCCGTTTTTTACCCTTTCCATCAGCTTATCTATAAGAATCTTTTCTGAGCGAAATGTTTCCCTTCGATGCACCAACGTAACTTGGCGTGCAATATTTGAAAGATATAGAGCCTCCTCCACTGCCGTGTTTCCCCCGCCAATAACCGCCACATCTTCACCCTTGTAAAAAAAGCCGTCACAGGTTGCACAGGCAGAAACTCCTTTCCCCATGAATGCTTCTTCTGAAGGTAATCCTAGGTATTGGGCTGACGCACCGGTTGCAATAATTAATGCATCGCAAGTATACGTTCCCTGATCACCAATCATAGTAATAGGTTTGTCAGAAAAATTGACAGTATGAATATGATCAAAAATAATTTCTGTATTAAAGCGCTCTGCATGTTTCTGGAAACGCTCCATTAGCTCTGGACCCTGCACACCCATTGCATCAGCAGGCCAATTATCAACATCGGTGGTAGTCATTAGCTGTCCACCCTGAGCTAATCCGGTAATAACAACAGGACTTAGGTTGGCGCGAGCAGAATAAACAGCTGCGGTATAACCGGCAGGCCCGGAACCAAGAATTAATAAGCGGGAGTGTTTGATTGTCATAAGATTAATATATAAGGTGCATTATTTAAAATAAAAATTTCTATAATTTTTGCTCAACCCAGTCTAAAACACTGTTCAGTGCTTTTTCCAAGTTTTCAGGTTGTGTTCCTCCTGCTTGTGCTATATCAGCCCGCCCGCCACCTTTGCCTCCTACTTGCATCGCTACAAAGTTTACAAGCTCTCCTGCCTTTATTTTTATCGTAAGATCTTCTGTAACCCCCGCAATTAATTTTACCTTGCCGGCGCTCTCTGTTCCAAATACTACAATACATGTTTTTAGTTTCCCCCTGAGTCGATCTAAAATTTCACGCATTGTTTTTGTATCTACACTCTCTAAACTGGAAGCTAATACCTTAATACCTTTAACATCTTGCGCCCGCTTAATAAGGTCATCCCCCTGCGAACCGGCAAGCTTTGATTTGAGTTGTGACAAATCTTTCTCAAGACGTCGGATACTATCATTCAATTGAGATAATTTTTGTGTCGCATCTTCCGGTTGGGTTTTTAACTCTTTGGCAATTTCCGTTAAATATATTTCCTTCTTTTGTACATAAGCCAGCGCCGTATCTCCTGTGACAGCCTCAATTCTCCGGACGCCAGCAGCTACTCCACTTTGCATACGAATTTTAAATAGACCAATATCCCCTGTGCGATTAACATGCGTTCCTCCACATAACTCCTGTGAAGAACCGATTTTCAGCACACGAACTTCTTCGCCATATTTTTCTCCAAAAAGCATGACTGCCCCAGTTTTTTGTGCCTCATCNAATTTCATTACACTTGCATCAGTTTTAGTATTGGCAAAAACCTCGGCATTAACTATCGCTTCTATCTGATAAATCTCTTCATCGGTTATCGGCGAATTATGTGCGAAATCAAATCGTGTTTTATCAGCATCTACCAGCGACCCTTTTTGCTCAACATGGGAGCCAAGCACCTCCCGTAGAGCTTTATGCATAAGGTGAGTCACAGAGTGATTACGTTCCGTACGCGCCCGCGTAACTGAGTCAACTTTTGCTACAGTCGTATCGTTTACCGATAGCTTTCCGCTTTGCAACTGACCCCTGTGTCCAAATACCTCCGCCTGAATCTTTTGTGTTTCTGCGACAATGAACACCCCACCATCGAACAACAACACACCTCGGTCTCCTATCTGCCCTCCTGATTCAGCGTAAAACGGCGTATGATCCAGCACAATTACCGCCTCATCCTCGGCCTCGATAAACTCGACTGGGTCGCCCGCCTTGTAGATTGCCGCCACATTACCCTCATGCTGCAGGCTATCGTAACCATGAAAATGGGTCTTGCNTCCGCTGTACTCTATNCCGGACTCCATAGTAAATTTGCTGGCCTTACGTGCACGATCACGCTGCNCCTCCATTTCCTTTTCAAATTCTTTTTCATTAATAAAGAGCCCTCGCTCACGACACAGGTCCCGTGTTAAATCTTTAGGAAAGCCAAAAGTATCATACAAAGTGAATACGTCTCTGCCCGCAAAAGGCACTGAGCTTTCATTAAGAAAATGAAAGACTACTATACCCATTTCTTCNGNTTTTTTTTCCTCATTACCAATTATTATTGCGTGACCAGAAACTGCTATTTTATTCTTCTGTGAAAAATTATTTATAGCGTCTACAAAACCTTTTTTAAATTTAATTACGCTATCTTTCTCAGATAATATTATTGTTTGCACTGCAACAGAACCACCTTCAGCTAGATCTAATATCCCATCAAAAGGAGCGATGCCAGTTGTAATATCTGAAGATTTAATTTCATATTTTTCCCGTATGTAACCTATGCCACGATTTTCTAATCTAACCAGCCTCTCAAACCACTGCATTCCTCTCCCTAACGTTTCTCCGAAACGCTCTTCCTCCTGCTTCAACACTGAGGCTACCCGTATTTTTGCTTTATCTAATTCCGGATAGTGCTTTCCCATAACATTTACAAGTTCTTCTACCAGCAAATTAAAGAATTCCTTCTTCTGCCCCAGCTGGTAACCATGACGGATAGCACGACGAATGATACGACGAAGCACATATCCACGCCCCTCATTGTCAGGAATTACTCCGTCAGTGATGAGAAAGGAACACGCCCGAATATGGTCTGCAATTACTTTAAGTGAATTTTCATTAAGATCAGCAGTATTAGTTATGTCTGCCGCCTTACGAATAAGGCTCTGGAATAAGTCAGTCTCATAATTAGAGTGCACATGCTGCATTACAGCAGAGATACGCTCTAACCCCATCCCCGTATCTACTGAAGGGCTGGGTAGCGGATGAAGCGTGCCAGCGCTGTCCCGATTGTATTGCATGAATACCAGATTCCAGATTTCTGTAAAGCGATCCCCGTCCTCATCAGGGGAACCAGGTGGGCCACCTGATACACTCGGGCCACGATCATAGAAAATTTCAGAACAGGGGCCACAGGGACCGGTGTCTCCCATCTGCCAAAAATTATCCATAGAAGAGATTTGCACCAACTGTGAGGAATCAACACCTATTTCCTTAAGCCAGATTTCAGCGGCCTCATCATCCTCAGCATAGACTGTCACCCATAGTTTCTCTTGTGGAATCTCTAATATTTCAGTAAGAAATTCCCATGCATAATGAATAGCTTCCCGTTTAAAATAATCTCCGAAACTAAAATTACCCAGCATNTCGAAAAATGTATGATGGCGAGCGGTATACCCTACATTCTCAAGATCATTATGTTTTCCACCCGCGCGAATACAACGCTGTGCGCTTGCAGCACGTACATATGAGCGCTTGTCTTGTCCAAGAAATACATCCTTAAACTGAACCATGCCCGCATTAGTGAATAATAAAGTCGGGTCGTCGCCAGGAACAAGAGGACCTGACGGCACGATTGCATGTTCACGCGCCTTAAAGAACTCTAAAAATTTTAGTCTTATTACGTTACTTTTCATATCAACTTTCTTGATACAAAGAATCTAATCCCAATTTAATTACTCATTCCGGGGATCCAGCACCTGCGTAATGGTCTCTGTACCAAACCCTCTTCCCATTAAAAACCGTATTTGTTTTACTCGTTCTGTTGCGCTAACCGGTGCTGTACCAAATTTTTTCCGCCATACCGTTCTAGCAGCTTCCAGTTCAGTTTCTTTAAGACGTGGTAACACAGCTGAAATTAACTCTTCGTCAATACCCTTTTGTTGTAATTCATATACGATACGACGGCTTCCAAACCTATTCCTTCGGATGTGTACAATCTGCTCAACCATCCGCTCTGCCGACAAAAAACCATCGCGTTCCAATAAGTCCAACATAGAAGATAATTCTTCAACAGTCGAGGCATAAGGTGTAAGTTTTTTTTCCAGCTCTAACCTAGAGTGTTCCCGTCGTGCCAGATAGCCGAGGGCACGGCCTCTTAAACTCGGCTCGGATGACATATTTCTTAATCTGTAGGCACTATTTCAGTTTGTGAGGCCACCCCTACGATGGCGCGAATCTTTAATTCAATTTCATTCGCAATGTCAGGATTCTCCTTAAGATACTCACGTGAGTTATCTTTACCCTGTCCAATCTTTTCACCGTTGTAAGAGTACCAAGAACCAGCTTTCTCAACCAAGTTGTGTAATACACCGAGTTCAACAATCTCGCCCTCGCGTGAAATACCCTCCCCATAAAGAATGTCGAATTCTGCTTTCTTAAATGGTGGCGCCACCTTATTTTTAACCACCTTGACTCTGGTCTCGTTGCCCAAGATTTCATCACCCTTCTTGATGGCACCAATACGCCGGATATCAAGCCGAACCGATGAGTAAAATTTCAGGGCATTCCCACCGGTAGTTGTTTCTGGGTTACCAAACATAACTCCAATTTTCATACGAATTTGGTTAATAAAAATTAGCATTGTATTGCTACGTTTAATATTAGCAGTAAGCTTTCGCAATGCCTGCGACATCAGCCTCGCCTGCAGACCCATTTGATGGTCTCCCATTTCGCCCTCAATTTCTGCGCGNGGTGTTAATGCTGCAACCGAATCAACTACCACCACATCCACCGAGCCAGATCGTACAAGCATATCAACGATCTCCAGTGCCTGCTCTCCATTGTCAGGCTGCGAGATAAGTAATTCCTGAACGTTGACACCAATTTTCTGTGCATACAGCGGATCTAACGCATGCTCCGCATCAATAAATGCCGCAGTACCACCTATTTTTTGCATTTCTGCTATTACCTGCAAAGTAAGCGTGGTCTTACCTGATGACTCTGGTCCATAAATTTCTACTACTCTGCCGCGCGGCACCCCCCCGACACCTAACGCAATATCAAGCCCTAAAGAACCGGTTGAAACCACGTCAATATCTTTAATGGCATCGCTATCGCCAAGGCGCATGATCGAGCCCTTACCAAACTGTTTATCTATTTGGGAAAGTGCAGCTGCCAACGCCTTGCTTTTATTATCATCCATGACTAAATCCTTTTATAATTTCATTGAATTATCTCACATGTAAATCAACGCAGTCAGGCTACCGAGTAATCTGTATCGCGCAAAAGAGCTATCAGACCTTGCATAGCCACAGCAACTGACTGCTGTCTAACTGCCTTACGGTCTCCACTAAAATGCCTAGTTTCACTTCTCATATGGTTATCCTTTATTTCCCAAGCAAAACATACCATGCCCACTGGCTTCTTAGTTGTCCCACCTCCGGGGCCAGCAATTCCAGTAATAGAAACTGAAACTTGTGCGCTACTCCTAGCAACCACACCATGCGCCATTTCCCGTGCTATCTGCTCCGATACCTCACCATATTCTTTTAATGTCTTAGTACTTATGCCTAACATTTTCTGCTTAGCATTAGCCGTATAAGTAATAAAGCCGCTCTGGTACCAGGCTGAACTCCCCGGGATAGAAGTAACTATTTGTCCTAACCAACCACCCGTACAAGATTCTGCACTTGCAAGCATCAACCCTTGCCGCGTAAGGGCCAAACCAACTTGNTTNGCAAGATCATGAAGCGTCTGGTCATCTATAGCATTTATGATTCCACCCAAATTTATACTCCACCTGTACTACTACAATACAAATGCTTTCCATGCTGCCAAACATAGCAAGGTATAGAATGCTGCTAACATATCATCAAACATTACACCAAATCCGCCTCGTAATTTCTTATCATAGTATCGGATTGGCTGAGGTTTATATATATCAAAAAAGCGAAATAACAAGAAAAGCAAATGCTTGCCACATTAAATTATCTGGCGTAAAAAATAACACGAGCAGAAATGCAACCATTTCATCCCATACCATTCCACCATGATCATGAGCGCCGAGAATCCTNCCTGTCAGAGCGCAAACCCAAATACCAGCAATGAACATCACGTCTATGAGCAACAAAAACTCAAGCGGTTCCAGATGTTGATTTAATAGCCAAAATAAGGGGAACGCAACAAGAGTCCCTNCTGTACCTGGGGCAACCGGGCTTAATCCAGAGCCACCGCCAAAGGCCAAGAAAAAAGCAGGATGCTGAAATATAAATCTTATACTAGGAGTCAAATATACAGGGCTGACTTTCGTCGNCGATAACGGGGCAGCTTCCTGCTCAACTACNTCCTGAAACTCAGGTGGTGTGAAAGTGGTCATGGCCTGTTGTTTCCANAATTATTGGTTCTTCTGTTGAATCTAACACTACCAACCCTTCCCCCGTAATAATTTNTCCGATGCGGGTCAAAGGGATTCCTGTCTCTTGTGAAATTTTATCAATTTTACTACGTCTCTCTTTTGGCACAGTAAAACAAAGCTCATAATCATCTCCGCCCGCTAGCATGCAATTGATAACCCGTGGTTGAGAAAAATATTTTTTTAATATTACTGAGCAGTTTACCTCTTTCAAATTAATNGTNGCAGCAACATTTGAATGCTCCAAGATATGTCCTAAATCTGCTAAAAGGCCGTCTGAAATATCAATTGCGCTATTAGCAATACCGACTAATCTCTGCCCCAGACCAACCCGTGCAACAGGAAGAAGCAAAGAATTCCGGCATTCAGTAAGTTCATCTAGCTCAAGCTTAATTTGATGACGCTCATGTAAAAGTGCCAATGCGGCATCGCCTAATTTACCTGATATCCAGATGTCATCTCCCACCCTTGCGCCATTTCGGCGCAAAGCTTTTCCCTTTTCCACTTCCCCAATAATTTGAATGCAAATAGTAAGGGGCCCGCGTGTAACGTCTCCACCAATAAGCTCTACCCGATGTGAGCACGCTAGCTCCAAAAGTCCCTTGGCAAATGACTCTACCCATTTCGTGTCAATTTTTATCAATGATTCCGGTAACGCAAGTGCCAAAGTCGCCCAACGTGGGCTTGCNCCCATTGCGGCCATGTCGGATAGATTCACAGCAAGAGCCTTATGTCCTAATTTGTAGGGATCAGTATCAGCAAAAAAATGCTGCCCGGATACCAACATGTCAGTGGAAACTGCCACTTCCATTCCGGCCTCGGGTCTAAATAATGCTGAATCGTCTCCTGGTCCCAACGCTACGGTGGAGTCAGAACAAGTAAAAAGACGAATTATGTCTGCTTCGGAAACCATTTTTGCTTTCTATAAAAAATTAACCGTTTTTTGTAGTACGCCTGAATTGTCAGTCACACAAAATACAGGCTTTTACTTATAATCCCTGGCTNCNGCTTGTNCCATATAACTCACAACTATTTTAGTTCAGATCTTCTGTGATTTAGCCGGTAGCGCCAGCTCCTCTGCACGTANCTGTNTAGCCAGCTTGTCCAATACACCATTTACATATTTGTGCCCGTCCGCCCCGCCATAGCTCTTAGCTAACTCTACTGCCTCATTGATAATTGCCCTATACGGTATTCCTGGATAACTAGTAAATTCGTGGGCACTTAGTAACAAAATGGAAGCCTCTATTGGACTAAGCTCTTTAAAAGGGCGGTCCAGACATACTTGAATATGCTTTTCCAGTTCCGTTAGATTTGTTAGCACCCCCCGCAACAAATCAGAAAAATACTCCTGGTCTGTCTTAAGAAACTCCTTCGTCTCATGTAGCTGTTCTGTGATAGCCTGAATCGTCCCGCCCGCTACAAACCATTGATATAGCCCTTGTAAGGCTAGCTCGCGCGATCGACGACGACGACCTTTACGTTTAACTTTCTGTCCCGCTCTAATTTCTGTTTGTGCTGCCGGCATCTTCTGTGTCATTGAATTTCTTCGTCGAGCTTTCTGAGTATATGAACCATTTCTATTGCTACTCTTGCAGCTTCAGCCCCTTTCTGACTCATTCGCTCTAGTGCCTGATCATTAGTATTAGTTGTAAGTATGCCGTTAGCAACTGGAATACCTGTATCAAGCTGTACAGCAGTTATTCCGCCAGCAGATTCTTTCGATACAACCTCAAAATGATAGGTGTCTCCACGAACCACTGCGCCTAATGCTACTAATGCATCAAACTGATCGGTTAAGGCCATTTTTTGTAAAGCTAAAGGAATTTCCAGCGCACCCGGAACTGTTATCATCACAATATTTAGCACTCCATTTTTTTCTAACTCTGCAGTACAGCTATCAAGAAGACCCTTGCTGACATCAATATTATAGCGACTCATGACTATGCCTATATTTAACTCCGCACCATTTAGCCCTGATTCGAGCTCATGAATCTTCTCGTAACGCCCCATATACTCTCCTGAAATTATTAACTAGAAAAATGAAAGAAATGCGGCCCTTAGCTTCGCTCTGTATTCTCCGGCTCTAGATATCCTGTAACCTCTAGACCAAAGCCTGTCATACTTGGCATTTTACGTGGAACCCCAAGTAACCGCATTTTTCCTACATTTAGATCTTTTAATATCTGCGCACCAATTCCATAGTTGCGTAAATCAGATCTGGTAGAAAGATGAGGGTCTGTTTTTTCCCACGTAACATGCTCAATTAATTCTGCAGCGTTTTCCCTACTATGCAATAAAACAACTACCCCGCACCCGTCATTAGAAATGACACGAAGTGCATCATTAATGTTCCAGGAATGAGACTTGTCTTTTATATCTAATAAATCAATAACGGACAGAGGCTCATGCACCCGCACTAGAGTATCACCATCAGGAGTAACCTCACCTTTAATTAGCGCAAGATGAGTCGCATTAAAAGTCTTATCAAGATAAACAATGAGACGAAACTCACCATGCGCTGTTTGGATAAGCTTTTCTGCCACACGCTCTATAAGACTTTCCGTGCGACTACGATGATGAATAAGATCAGCAATTGCTCCGATTTTAAGCTGATGCTTTGTAGCAAATTTAATTAACTCTGGCAGCCTCGCCATGCTCCCGTCATCCTGCAAAATTTCACAAATTACTGATGTAGGGGTAAGTCCGGCCAGATTAGCTAAATCACATCCCGCTTCAGTATGACCGGCACGCGAGAGTACTCCGCCTTTTTGGGCCATTAATGGAAATATATGTCCAGGTTGAATAATGTCCCCCGGCCCTGCATCCGGACTTGCTGCCATCTTTACAGTGTGAGCACGATCAGCAGCAGAGATACCAGTAGTAACCCCGGTTGCAGCTTCAATAGAAAGCGTAAAATTTGTTCCCAATGGGGAGTGATTAGTTGCAGCTGATACCATTAGGGGAAGGCTCAATTGCCGGCAATGTGCTTCAGTTAACGTTAGACAAATAAGCCCACGGCCGTGTGTAGCCATAAAATTTATTGTTTCCGGTGTAACAAAATCTGCTGCTAATAACAAATCCCCTTCATTCTCGCGATTTTCTTCATCGACAAGAATTACCATTTTCCCATTCTTAATGTCATGGATAATATCTTTGATGGAGCTGATGACCATTTCGTTACTCTTTAATTAGTAATTCAAATATTATCTAGGGGCTGAAATTAAAAATTTCTCAAGATAACGTGCAAACAAGTCTACCTCTAAATTTACTTCCATATCCTTCTTCAACTCTTTAAATGTGGTCGCCGCTAAGGTGTGGGGAATAAGATTAACTCGGAATTCATCCTTAGTAATTAAATTTACTGTCAAGCTCACACCATTAACGGTAATAGAGCCCTTTTTTGCAATATACTTCATCAGAGCGATTGGAGGCCTTATAGCCAATATATAACTTTCTCCCGCTGGCTCCAATTTTATTATTTTTCCCACTCCGTCTACATGGCCACTTACCAAATGCCCNTTTATTCTATCGGATAATTGCATNGCTTTTTCAAGNTTAACTCGCCCGCCNCGCGTATCCAGGCTCTGGGTACAACTTAGAGTTTCCCGTGACACTTCCATGCTAATTGTGTTTCCCATTAAAGTTGTTATGGTAAGACATACTCCGTTAGTTGCAATGCTGTCACCAATACGTAGATCGCTTAAATCTAGCCCGCCTGATGTAATCTCTATACGCACACCATTTTCCAAGGGTATAATTTTTTTTATCTCGCCAACTGCTTCAATAATTCCCGTAAACATTAGTCCCTTTTATTTTCTAATCTTTGTGCGCTCATGTTATATGGTAATAAGCTTTAATAAAATACCTAGATCACATGCTTTACTAAAAAATATCTTTCCTTGTTTATAATAATAGTAATAGCTAATATCAATTTATCTATTTCAAGAGGATATCACGACGGGGCCTAATTCTGGATCTAGAGTAGAATTCAATAAGTTAGTCTAGCTTTATATGCCTGTAACTCTACGACAATTTGCCACATGACTAGGAAATACGATATAAACTAATGTTTAAATAAAATCATTGTAATAAATCTTCGATGAACTATTGAAATGTTCGGTACCCTTAGTCAAACAACGTTAAATAAGAATTTACAGCGCCTATTTTTTCTCAGGTGCATAACTATTGCTATCCAGTCCCTCACTTTTGCTTCAACATATTGGATATTTAATATACCGCTGCCCTGGACAGAAATAATTACGACGTTATTACTTCTTTCTATATTGAACTTTGTAACCTGGGTCCGTTTGCGCCGAAACTTTTCGGTATCAAACATTGAGTTTTTTCTCCAAATCTTAATAGATGTTTTTGCATTAAGTGCATTGCTATATTTTAATGGTGGTTCGACCAACCCATTTGTTTCTCTCTATCTGTTGCCCCTGACAATTACTGCTGCTGTTCTACCATGGGTATATACATGGTTGATGGCAGCAACCACTATTGGACTTTATTCTTTACTATTATTTCATCATGTGCCTTTGCCACATGATCATAACGAACATGTGAGTGAATTTGATCTACATGTCTCCGGAATGTGGCTCGCATTTGTTTTAAGTACTACATTAATTTCTTGGTTTGTTGTTAAGATGAGTGGATCTATCCGAGAGCGCGATAAGGAACTTTCTGAGATTCGTGAGCAAGCCCTACGTGATGAACAGCTTATTGCGCTTGGAACTATGGCGGCTGGGGCAGCACATGAACTTGGAACGCCGCTAGCAACTATGGCTATCGTAAGCAAGGAAATACAAAACGATCATATTGATAACCAAGATCTTCAAAAAAATATGAGTATCTTACGGGATCAGATTACTCAATGTAAGCATACGCTGACTGAACTACTTGCCGATGCCGGCCAATCTCGTACTGAAGATGCTAGTGGTCAGGCTGTTGACCTCTTTCTACAAGACATATTAGAAAAATGGAGGCTGATGCGCCCTACGGTCAAATTTACTTATGTCTGCAATGGCGATTTTCCGGCACCTAGCATAATAAATATGCAACCACTAAGCCAGTCAATTTTAAATCTATTAAATAATGCAGCGGATGCTTCAGTTGAAACTAATATTATCAACAGCTCAACGGGTATTTCAGTAGAAAATATTATTATCAATAGCAACTGGAACAAAAAGGAACTGCATTTAGAAATTCTTGACTTTGGTAAAGGTCTCAGTGAGGAAGCTTTAAAGCGGGCAGGGCAAGCTTTCTTTACCAGTAAGGATGAGCATGGCTTTGGGATTGGATTATTCCTAGCAAATGCAAATATTGAAAGATATGGTGGAAGCGTACACTTAACTAACTATGAGAAAGGTGGTGCGTGCACCCAAGTCATATTGCCTCTAATTGGAACCAAAACATGACTACACTTCCAAAAAACAATTCAAATGATGACCTTCCAAATTTATTGCTTGTTGATGATGATAAGGTTTTTTGTAGCGTGCTTGAAAAAGCAATGATAAAGCGTGGATTTAATGTTATTTGTGCGCATTCAGTCAATCACGCATTGGAATGTACTAAAACATTCTCACCTGAGTTTGCAGTAATTGATTTGAGATTACCTGGCCCATCTGGTTTGGTTTTAGTTGAAAAATTAAAAGCGATGGATTCCGGTACCCGCATCATCATGCTAACAGGTTATGCAAGCATCACTACAGCCGTTGAAGCAATTAAACTTGGTGCGACACACTATCTTGCAAAACCTGTTGATGCCGATGAAATTATGATGTCTTTCGGACGTATTGAAGGCAACCCTTCTGCTAAAATTAATACTAAATCGCTATCGGTAGGCCAATTTGAATGGGAATATATTCAACGTATATTACTCGAGAATAATGGTAATATTTCAGCTACTGCAAAAAAACTTAATATGCATCGCCGTACATTACAACGCAAACTTAATAAGAGTCCTCTTTAAATCATAAGGTTTTTTGTTGTTTAAATAATTATAAAAATCTGCTCATAATCCGAATATCTTCTCCTACCATACGCAAATCTTTAATTTTAAGATTATATTTTTCCGAAAGATCAGTTAATTCTGGCAACTGTAGCATGCCCATAGCCCTGTTACCTATTAGGTGTGGGGCAAGATATATTATTAGCTCATCCACCAGACCTTCCCTGATAAATGCGCTACTCAATCTGTTTCCTGCCTCAACTAATAGCTCATTAATTTCAAAATCTGCAAGTATTTGCATCAGCCCCGCAAGATCAATTTTTCCTTTTTCACTAGGTAATATAATTGGACGAGCACCTGCTTCTTTTAAAGCAGATATTCTTTCTTTATTATCAGTTGTAGTGAAGATTAACTCTCCCTCACCTCTGAGAACTTTAGCAGTTGTGGGGATTTTCAATTGACTGTCTATTATGATGCGTAACGGCTGTCTGGATGTCTCAATAAAACGTACGGATAATTGTGGATCATCTTCAAGCACCGTGCCAATCCCTGTTAAAACAGCACAAGAGCGGGCACGGAACCTGTGCCCGTCATGTCGCGCCGCCTCTCCAGTAATCCACTGACTAACGCCATTATTTAGTGCCGTTTTACCATCAAGGCTTGCGGCAATTTTCATTCGTACCCAAGGACGATTATTTNTCATTCTGGAAACAAAGCCAACGTTAAGGTCTTTGGCCCNCTCTCCCATTAAACCAACCAGCACGTTAATTCCGGATTGTTTCAGAAGTGANGCNCCTNTTCCCGCAACTAANGGNTTAGGGTCTTGCATTGCAATTATTACTTTAGCAACTTTAGCTCTAATCAACGCTTCTGCACAAGGATGCGTACGGCCATAATGGCTACAAGGTTCCAACGTAAGATATACTGTCGCACCTTGTGCCGCCCTCCCGGCAATATTAAGTGCATTAATTTCAGCATGAGGTTGCCCCGTTTGAACATGCCAGCCACTTCCAGCTATTTTGCCATCACGAACAATTACACAGCCTACACGCGGATTGGGGCTTGTACTATATAAGCCTTTTTCAGCAAGCTGTAACGCCTGAGACATGTAAGCATGATCATCAGAAGAAAACATAATCCTATTTTATTTTTTTTTACGACGGCGCGGTTTTTGTACTTCTTTAATTGCGTCATGAAAATCATCTGCATCCTGGAAACTTCTATAAACAGAAGCAAAGCGGATAAAGGCCACTTTGTCCAATTTATAAAGCTCCTGCATTACCATTTCACCTATCTTACGAGATGCTATCTCTCTCTCTCCTAAACTCAGAAGTTTTTGTATAATCTGATCTATCGCGTCGTCTACATCTTTAGTCGGCACAGGACGCTTGTGTAATGCACGCATAAAACCTGTAAGCAATTTGTCGCGACTAAATTCAGAACGAGTGCCCCCCTCTTTTATTACTTGGGGCAGACGCAGCTCAATAGTTTCATACGTAGTAAATCGTTTGTCACAACTTAGACATCGACGACGACGGCGCACCTTGTTTCCCTCCTCGCTAACACGGGAATCAATTACGCTCGTATCGTCTGCAGTACAGAAAGGACACTTCATAATTAAAAATTTAGAAAAAGTAGGGCGCTCTTATTTGCCATCAAAACATTTCAATTTAAAAATAAACCATGCTAATTAATTACTAGTTAATTAGGTTCCATAAACCGGATATCTCGCACACAAAGCTTTTGCCTCATTACCTGTTTGTAATAAAACCGCATTGTCTGTAGGTGCCTCTAATACATCGGCGATCAAATTTGATAGCTGCTCTACCTCTATTTCCTTGAAACCGCGCGTAGTAACTGCAGGAGTACCTATACGGATACCACTGGTAACAAATGGCTTCTGTGGGTCATTAGGAATAGCGTTTTTATTTACAGTAATGTTCGCGCGTCCTAGCGCTTCCTCTGCCTGCTTGCCGGTAAGGTTTTTTGCCTGAAGGTCCACCAAAAACATATGACAATCAGTGCGCCCGGAAACTATACGTAGCCCGCGCGCCTTTAGTACATTTGTCATTACACGAGCATTATCAATTACCTGCTCTTGGTATTCCTTAAACTCTTTGCTGGCCGCCTCCTTGAAAGCAACCGCTTTGGCAGCAATCACATGCATCATCGGCCCGCCCTGGGTCTGTGGGAAAATCGCTGAATTGAGCGCCTTTTCATGCTCGGGCTTCGCCATAATAATGCCGCCCCGTGGCCCACGTAATGTTTTGTGTGTGGTACTAGTAATAAAATCAGCGATGCCTACCGGATTAGGATAATATCCCGCCGCTATCAGCCCAGCATAATGAGCCATATCCACAAACAAATAAGCGCCCACATCATCTGCAATCTTACGAAAAGCCTTCCAATCTATTACTAAAGAATAAGCAGAAGCACCTGCAACAATCATTCTTGGTTTATGCTCATGTGCCAACCGTTCTAGCTCACAGTAGTCAAGTTCCTCGGTATCAGGATTAAGCCCATATGAAACAGAATTAAAAATTTTACCACTAAGATTAACTGATGATCCATGTGTCAAATGCCCCCCGTGGGCAAGTGACATACCTAGAATCTTGTCGCCAGGCCGCAGCACAGATAAATACACCGCAGCATTTGCCTGTGATCCAGAGTGTGGCTGAACATTGACATATTCTGCTGCAAATAACGATTTTGCTCGATCTATTGCATATTGTTCAACTATATCAACGTACTCGCAACCGCCATAATAGCGTTTGCCTGGATATCCTTCTGCATATTTATTTGTTAATAAAGATCCTTGCGCCTCCATAACAGCTGGGCTGGCATAATTCTCTGAGGCAATTAACTCTATATGATCTTCTTGACGCCCAACTTCACTTTTAATTGCCTCCCATACAGCAGGATCAATGCTTTGAATAGTTTGCTTAGATGAAAACATGTCTATATCGCCATTATATAATTATCAGAAATCAGATTTTACCATTATCAACTGAAAACCGTGGACGGATTCAAAAATCACGAATTTCTCTTAACTATTTTTTTCCAAAAAAGCTATATCGTCTTTGTAACCCATTATAAATGTTCTGTTTTATCTTTTTTCCTAGGTCAAATATAGCTCATTTCTCTTCATTTTAGAAAAATCCACACATTGCAATCACTTACCTGACTAGTTAACATCATTACTATATAGTGTATTTAAAGACCACAAATTAAATGACCTTCTAAATGGTTTATCTATTCGAATTTATCAGACTATAATCATTTTGAAATTTAGAAAACCCACCTATAAAGCTTCGTCGGATAAAACTTGAAAAAAACTCAACATATACTTTTTATATTGAAAGGCTAGCGCATGCCAATCGATATCAATGAAATTCTCAACCAAACACGTGACAAAAACTTTGAGATTTTCGAAAAACATATAAACCCTGTTCTTGTCAAAGTATTACGCATAACGGGATTCAACCGTTCCTGGGTACGCGGTGAGGGCTCATATTTATGGGATGAATCCGGCACACGTTATCTTGATTTTCTTACCAACTGGGGCGTGTTTAACGTTGGTCGCCGGCATCCAACCATTCGTAACGCACTACAACAAGTTTTGGATTCTGATTTTCCCGGGTGGATTGGCCTTGATGCGCCTCCCCTTGCAGGTGTTCTTGCCAGCAAGCTTACGAAACGCACTCCCGGAAATCTCGATATAGTTTATTTTTGTAACTCTGGAACCGAAGCTGTTGAAGCTGCGATTAAATTTGCACGTGCTTCAACAGGTCGGCCTTGTTCAATACATCTTGCAAAATCCTTTCACGGCTCAACTACCGGAGCGTTATCTTTGAGCGGCGAACAGAATTTCCGTAGAGGATTTGAGCCTCTTCTTCCGAATAACTTAGAATTAGCCCCCGGCGACCTTAACGGCCTGGAAGCACGGCTTGCACAAGGTGACGTTGCTTCTTTTGTTTTTGAGCCAATTCAAGGAAAGAGAGTTAATATTCTTAGTAACGAATACCTCTTATCAGCACAGAATCTGTGTCGCAAGTATAAAACTCTTATGATTTGTGACGAAATTCAATCCGGAATGGGTCGGTCTGGTCGCTTTTTAGCCTGCCAATGGATTGAAGGATTACAACCAGATATTATCTGTCTTTCTAAAGCCCTTTCAGGTGGATATGTTCCACTAGGCGCCACTATCACCCGCCGAGCGATTTATGACAGCGTCTTTGATTCAATGGATCGCGCTACTGTTCATGCGTGTACTTTTGGAATGGGAAATCTTGCAATGGCAGCAGGATTATCTACGCTTACTGTCTTAGATGATGAAAACCTTCTTGCCCGTGCGAATNAAACCGGCGCTCGTTTTCGACGGGGTATTGAGGCAATGGTGCCCCGTTTTGAGTTTTTAAAGGGTGTTCAGCAGCGGGGGATGATGATCGGCATTGAATTTGGAAAACCTAATTCGCTTCCCCTAAAAGCAGCTTGGGCAATGGCCAATAAAATAGATGAAAACCTATTTGCTCAGGCAATAGTCATTCCTCTCTTAGAGGATCATCATATTCTTACACAGGTTGCAGGGCATGCCGTACCAATCATAAAAATATTGCCTCCCCTTAATATTGAAGATACGGATGTTGATTGGTTTCTCAGTGCTTTTGAAGACGTGATGGTAAAACTCCACAAATTTCCAG
>JGI26247J51722_1000331_pt1 | contig 20583 bp, 17 predicted proteins | sample SaaInlV_100m_DNA_2_FD_51722 | JGI IMG/M metagenome (IMG submission 51722)
TTGATAGATAATTACTCCGTAAGTTGGTTTCAATATATCCTCAAGAAGTGGGTGAAGATAATCAGGCGCTTGTCTTCCATGCTTACAATCATTGTAAGTGGGAATATTACTCATTGGGCCTGGTCTATAAAGTGCAACAAGAGCAATAATATCCTCTATGTGATTAGGCTTCATTTGAACTAAAGCTTCTCTCATACCGGCACTTTCAACCTGAAATAGTCCAACAGTATTACCACTTGATAACAAATCAAAAACTTTTTGATCCTCATAACTAATATTTTCTATGTCAAAATCTTTATTAATTTTTCTAACTAATTTTTGAGTGTTATTAATTACAGTAAGTGTTTTTAATCCTAAAAAATCAAATTTAACTAAACCTGCATTTTCTGCTGAGTACATATCAAATTGAGTTGAGGGTAATAATAAATTCGCCGACACATCTTTATAAAGTGGAACAACTTCTGTTAACTTTTTATCAGCAATTACAACGCCAGCTGCATGGGTTGCTACATTTCTATTTAAACCTTCTAATTTTAATGAAAGATCTGTTAATTTTTTAACTTTTGTGTCTTCATTTACTAGTTTTTGTAATCTTGGTTCACCGGCAATACATTCAGATAAACTTTGAGGTCTTGACGGATCAAAGGGTATCATTTTTGAAATACTATCAACAAATCCATAAGGTAATCCTAAAACTCTTCCAACATCTCTAATAACCATACGCGCTTTTAATTTGCCAAATGTTATTATATGAGCAACACTATCTTTGTATTTTTTTGTTAAATATTCAAAAACAAGATCTCTTTTATCCTCACAAAAATCAATATCAAAATCAGGCATTGAAATTCTGTCAGGATTTAAAAATCTTTCAAAAATTAGATTAAATTTTATTGGGTCAACATCAGTGATTGATAAACACCAAGCAACTAATGAACCTGCACCAGAACCTCTGCCTGGACCAACTGGTATATCGTTATTTTTAGCCCATTTAATATAATCTGAAACTATAAGAAAATAACTAGCGTATTTCATTTCAATAATAATGGATAGCTCATGATCTAGTCTGTCCTTATATTCTAAAAAGATTTTATCATTGTCTAAATCATTATTTTTAATTTTTAAAATTTTATCAAATTTAATTTTTAAACCATGAAGAGAATCCTTTCTTAAAATATCATCTGCATTACCCCCTTTTTCTGAACTAATATTTGGTAAAATTGGATTAGAAAATAATGGTCTAAAATTACATCTAAAAGGAAAGTTATAATTGTTTTCTAAAGCTTCAGGTAAATCAGCAAATAGAGTTGACATCTCTGAATTGGTTTTAAAGTAATGTTGATCACTAAATTTTATTCTTGTTTTATCGTTAACATAAGTTTTGTTGCCAATACAAATTAGTGCATCGTGAGCTTCATGCATATCTTTGTTAAGATAAAATACTTCGTTGGTCGCAATTATAGGGATTTCAAGTTCCAGAGATTTATTTAAATTAAACTTTTCAAAACCTATTTCATTTTGATCATTGTGACGTTGTATTTCTAAATAAAATCGATCACTAAATGAAGTTTTGAGCTTAGTGTATAGATCCAGAATTTCACTAAATTTTCCTTTGTCAAATAATTGGCCAAATAATCCAAAAACTGTTCCTGAAAAAATAGCTACACCATGAGTATCTTCTAATAATTCTTCAAAATTTAAGTGTGGTTCTGAAAGTTCATCATTATCAAGAAATGAAAATGAGGATAATTTTATAATTCTTTTATAGCCCTCTTCATTTAATGCAAATAAAGGGAGTAATCCAGTTGTATCACCATATTTAAAATTGATCTGTGTGCCGATAATTGGTTGAGAACCTACTTTTGAAATTTTTTCAGCAAATTCTAAAGCACCACAAAGGTTGGTAGTATCACAAAGACCCAGGGATTTAATCTTATTTAATTTTGAAAAATCTTTTAAGTCATCTAATTTAACTGCACCTTGACAAATAGAATATTGTGAATGAATTTTTAAATGATTAAAATTTTGAAATTGAGACTCAGACATTAATATTTTTTACACTACCATTAATCATCTCTAATAAGCAATCTGCCTTATTAGCAAAAAATCTATTATGGGTTGCAAATATTATAAGTCTACTAGATGATTTAAGATCTTTTAGAATTTGAAATACATCTTTGGCTGTATCCATATCAAGACTGCCTGTTGGTTCATCCGCAAGGATTACTTCAGGATCATTAATTATAGCTCTAGCAATTGATATTCTTTGAGACTCACCACCCGATAATTGAGATGGATAATGGTCAGCTCTATTTGGTAAGCCTACTAATTTTAACAAATGTTTTGCTTTAGAGATGGCTAAATTTTTATCATTATGTAGAGATAAACTTGCTAAATAAATATTTTCTAATGCCGTAAAATCAGGAAGCAGATTATTTTGTTGATAAATAATTCCAATTTTTTTTGCTCTAAAAATATCATTTTTATCATTTTTATTAAAATCTATCGGTGATTGATTGAAATTAATTGATCCTGATGTTGGTCTATCTATCAGAGAAATTAAATTTAACAGTGTCGNTTTTCCTGATCCAGATGGCCCCATTAGAGAATAAATTTTTCCTTTAGAAAAATTAAAAGATAAATTTTTCAATACTCTTAATTTTTTACTAGTATTAAATGTTTTTGAAATATTTTTGATCTCTAAGTAATCATTCATATTTTAAGGCTTTAATAGGATCTAATTTTGCTGCTCTAAATGCAGGAAATATTGATACAATTATTGTTATTGNTATTGAGCAAATTGAAATAATTAAAATTGATGTNGGATTAATTTCCGTTGGCATTTTGCTTAAAAAATAAATTTCCTCAGGGAATAAGCTGATATTAAACACCGAACTTAAAAATTGTCTTAAATTTTCCACATAAAGAGAGAAAGTTACACCCAAAAAAATTCCAAAGATAGTTGCTGATGTACCAATAATAACACCAATTAGAAAAAAAATTTTTACAATAGANTTATTTAATACGCCAATTGATTTTAGAATTGCAATGTCTCTAGTTTTATTTTTAACCAATATGGTTAATCCTGAAATAATATTAAAGGCAGCTACAATAATAATTAAAGATAAAATGATAAACATAACATTTCTTTCAACTTTTAATGCTGAAAATAAAGAGCTATTCATATCAGCCCAACTATAAACAAATTCATCTTTAAAAATCTTTTGAACAATTTCTTTTTGTGGTTCTATGTTGTTCGGGTTTTTTAAATATATTTCCAAGTTTCTATCTTTAAATTCAAAATCAAAAAAATCATCTAACGTATCCAGGTTAATAAGAGCTATGTTGTTNTCGAAATCAGCTAAGCCACTATTAAAAATTGAAGTTACANTGAATGTTTTTTGTTTTGGCATANTACCAATTATGGTCTCAACACCTGATGGCGACATTAATNTAATATCATCACCAATTTTAAGGTTTAAACTAAAACTTAATTCATTACCTATTGATATAGAATTTTTATTTAATTGTGATCTATTTCCTTTGAAATTTTTATTTTTAATTATTTCTAAATTTGAAAAATCACTACCCAGATAACCTCTTAAAATAATTCCTTTAGATATATTATTTTTTAATACAATTGCTTCACCTGAATTACTTAAAATAATTTGTTTAGAAATTAATTTCAAATTATTGTTATTTAGTTTGTCTAGATTAATTGAATTTTCATAAGACTTAACTGTTATATGAGAATTAAATCCTACAATCTTATTAATTAATTCAGTTCTAAAACCATTCATAACAGACATTACAACAATTAAAACTGCAACACCGAGACTTATTCCAATAAATGAAAAAATAGATATAACATTTAAAAAGCCATCATTTTTTCTGGCTTTCAAAAATCTTAAAGTAATTTCTTTTTCTAAAGTAGAAATCAATTCGTAACTTTTTGTTTTGTTATGATTTCAATAATTTTATCTAAAGATAAGTTTTGTGTGTCACCACCAGTTTCTTTAAATTCCAAAAGATCTCCATCTGACTTTTTGCCAATAATGATTTGATATGGTGCACCAATTAAATTCATTTTTTTTATTTTCGATGAAAAATTTTCATCAGTGTCATCAATAATTGTATCAATTTTATGTTTGATTAATTCATTGTTGATGTTGTTAGCTTTTTCTAATGCTGAAGTATCATTTTTATTAATCATGGGTATTAAGGCTATATCATATGGAGCAACAGACAGTGGCCATTTCATGATTTCATTTTTATCATCGTATTTAGCTTCTATAATTGCTCCAACTAATCTTGATACACCAATTCCATATGATCCCATTTTAACAAAATCTTTTTTTCCACCAGGTAAATCAACAGCTGCACTCATTGCTTTTGAGTATTTATCACCAAAATAAAAAATGTGTCCTACTTCGATACCTTTTGTTACCAACCTATTTTCTTCTGTTACAATCTTCTCAAACTCATCCTTATCAAATTTTTCATCTGTTACTGAATAATATTGCTCATATTTTGTTCTTAATTGTTCTAAAGAAGATTTTTCTAATTTTGTGCCCTCACTATTTAAATCAAAAATTCTTTTATCAGTAAAAATTTTACTCTCACCAGTATCAGCAAGAATTATAAATTCATGTGACATGTTTCCACCTATAGGACCTGTATCAGCTGCCATTGGAATTGCAGTTAAAGATAATCTTTTGAAAGTTCTTAAATAAGACAAGAAAAACTTATTATAAGAATAAAAGGCATCTTCATCTGTTACATCAAAAGAATATGCATCTTTCATATAAAATTCTCTACCTCTCATGATTCCAAATCGTGGTCTTATTTCATCTCTAAATTTCCATTGTATATGATAAAGGAGTTGAGGTAATGATTTATAAGATTTAAATGATGATCTAAAAATTTCAGTAACTTGTTCTTCGTTGGTAGGCCCATAAAGCATCTCTCTATTTTGACGATCTTTAATTCTGAGCATCTCTTCACCATAATCATCGTATCGACCACTTTCTTTCCAAATTTCACTTGATTGAATTGTAGGCATTAAAATCTCTTGAGCTCCAATTTTATTTTGTTCTTGACGAACAATATCTTCAATTTTTTTCATTACTTTAAAACCGAGTGGTAACCAAGAATAGATTCCAGCAGAAGCTTGTTTTATCATGCCAACTCTCAACATTAATTGATGAGATTTAATCTTAGCCTCTGAAGGATTATTTTTTAAAATAGGTATAAATGATTTGGATAAAAGCATCTTAATTAATAATATTTCTTAAATTTAAATATTCAAATTTTATTAATAGATAAATTATTATGAAAATAACAGTTGTAATTCCTGTACAATAAAGGAATTTTTTAAGCATTTTTGGGTTTTCAGGTGATCCGGGGTCCTCACCATCAATTTTAACTGTTTTGGTTCTATTAACATCAATTGGCAATATAGCAAAAAATACAATCCACCATATAATTATGTAAATTATAGCTAAACCTGTGATGCTCATTAAATTCTTACTAAATTAATATTTGTAAAAGGTTTTTTCCCAGTTTTTTCTTTTGAAAATTTTCTACACGCAATTTTAAGAGCGTCTATTAAATTATGCTCTTGTTGTTTGCTTCCCAATCTAAAAGTTCTTGTAATTCCTTCGATTGCATCTTCTAAGCCATAAACAAATTCCTCTGTATCATCAACTGGTATACCTCTAAAAGTTAATATTGGTCTTTTATGAATGTTTCCTTTTGGAGTGATTAATACAGTTGCTTCAATATATCCATTAGCACTCAAATTCTTTCTATCTTTAATGGATGGAGCATCCTCTACCACACTAATGTTGCCATCAACATAAAGTCTACCACTTGGTGCTTTATCATACACTTCAGGTTTACCAGGGTATAATTTAACAATATCACCATTTTCTACCTGAACAGGATTTGGAACATTCATTTCTCTTGCAAACTTCATGTGCTCAATCATATGTCNATGTTCACCGTGAACAGGTATTGCACACTGTGGTTTTACCCATTCATACATTTCTCTAAGATCATCTCTATTAGGGTGTCCAGAAACATGAACAAATTCATTTTCTTCAGAAATAACTTCTATACCATCTTTAACTAGTTGATTTTGCAAATTATATAATTTTTTTTCATTACCAGGAATTATCTTAGATGAGAATATAACAGTGTCATCTTTTTCAATAAATACATCTGGATGAGTATATTTTGCAATTCTCATTAGTGCTGCCATTGGCTCACCTTGACTACCTGTGCAAAGATAAACTATTTTTTCTCTTGCNATATTCTTAGCCTCTCTTGCATCAATTGGTTCAATAACATCTTTTAAATAACCACATTGTCTAGCTGCTTTAAATATTCTATGCATCGATCTTCCAACTAAAGATATTTGTCGGCCAGTTTTTTCAGCACAATAAAAAGCTGTTTCAAGTCTAGCAACATTAGAAGCAAAAGAAGCTATAATAATTCTTTTTTTAAGACTACTCATTATATTAAGCATACTTTTTCTAACATCTAACTCTGAGCCAGCTTTACCCAAACTAAAAACATTAGTTGAGTCACATATCATTGCAAGAACACCTTCTTTACCTATTTCTTTAAGTCTATTAGAATTTATTTTACCACCAATTAATGGCTCAGGATCAATTTTCCAATCACCAGTATGTAAAATTACACCAGCAGGAGTTTCTATTCTTAAACCGTTTGGTTCTAAAATTGAGTGGGTTAAAGTTATATATTCAATTTTAAATGGATTTAGATCCACAGTACCATTTAGTTGAACTATCTTTAGATATTTTGTTATATCTATATGTTTTTCTTTGAATTTTTCTTTAATTAAAACAGCAGTAAATGGAGTTGCAAATATCTTACATTCTAGTTGAGGCCAAAGATGAGCTATAGCACCAATGTGATCTTCATGGGCATGCGTTAAAACAATTCCCAAAAGGTTTTCTTTTTTATCAACGATAAATCCAGGGTCTGGATAGATTAAATCAATGCCTGGTAATGTGTCATCAGCAAAAGTAACACCTATATCAATCATAATCCATTTGTGCTCACCTGGTTTACCATAAGCAAACAAATTCATGTTCATGCCTATTTCACCAGATCCACCTAGTGGACAAAATAATAATTCATCTTTCATTTATTTAATTAATTTTGAAATCTTGATAAGACCATCAATTGTAATGTCTTTATTGTGATTAACTTTCGTTTTTATTGAGTTTTTAAATAAATCAGAAAACCCTCCAGTAATTATAACTTTAAAAGACTTTCTGGTCTCTTTCTTAATTAAATTAATAATATTGTCAATTAAACCCGCATATCCCCAAAAAAAACCCGATCTAACAGCAGAGATTGTGTCATTACCTATTACATTCTTAACTTTTTTTAGATCGATTTTTGGGATGAGTGTAGCTTTATCAGAAAGCGTATTAAGCGATAATCTTACACCAGGTGCTATTATACCACCTGAATAAGTATGTTTTATTAAAACATCAAAAGTTGTAGCTGTTCCAAAATCTAAAATAATATAATTATTTTTGTTATTCGTTAAGCTAATTGCATTAGTCAGTCGATCAGAACCAACTTGATTGTAGTTTGCTTTAATTTTTATTAAAGATTTTAAATTTAAATCTTTTACTTCATGACATTTAAGTTTTATTTTTTTTGATAAAAATTTTTTAATCACATTAAAAGATTTTGGCACCACACTACAAAAAAGTATCTTTTTAATATTTTTATAATCAATTTTAGAATTAAAAAATAATTTATCTAGTTTGGTTAGATTTATATCTTTAGTTAAAATAGTTAATTTTTTAATAATTTTATCATTTAATGAAATTAAAAAAAATTTAGTTTCAGTATTGCCTATATCACCAAGTATATACATTTTTTATTTATTCAATTTATTATTTATTTTATACATTTTTGATAAATTTTTTTCAAAAATTAGTTTTAGTTTATTTTCTATATCAGTTTTATTGATAGTTTTATTAGTTAATTCTTCAAGATTAGTTGTTGGGTAATTGTTAATTTTTGGACTTTTTATAATATTTATACCAATACCAATGATTAAAAATTTTTTGTTAAAAATAGAAACTNTTTCTTGCAATATTCCACTTATCTTTTTNTTGTTAATTAATAAATCGTTTGGTTTTTTAAATGTAATTTTTTTTTTATAATAATTTGTTAATAATTTCTTTACTAATAAACAATTAATTTTTGTTAATTGTGATATCGATAAGTTAATATTNTCTAATTCATNAAAAAAACTTACAAACAAATTACCTTNATANGAGATCCATTTTTTTCCATATTGACCNCTTCCCATTGATTGAGCATCTGACACTACCATTCCATATTTACAATTTAAATTTTTAATAATTCTAATTGCCGTGTTATTTGTGCTTTTTACTTTTTTGAATNTAAATTTTTTAAATTTCATTAAATAATATTAATTCTTGATACNACCTCAATTAATTGACTTGGAAATATGAAGTATAAAAGAATTAATATTGTAGAAAATGTAAGTGAAAATTTTAACCATGGACTATGATCACTGTCATATCTCTCTTTTTCTTTGTCAAAATAAATTATCTTAATAATTCTTAAGTAATAAAAAGCAGCAATAACTGTTGATAGCAAACCTACAATTGCCAAGAAATACATTGATTGTTCAATTACAGTTTTAAAAATATAAAACTTTGCAAAAAATCCAGCCAAAGGAGGTATCCCAGCTAATGAAAACAGTATAACTAGCATTGATAAAGATAATAAAGGATGATTTTTTGATAAGCCTGATAGATCATCAATATCTTCATAATATTGATTATTTCTTTTCAACATTAACAAGCATGAAAAAAGTGCCAAGTTCATTATNACATAAATAGATATATAGATTATAGAACTTTGAATACCTTCATTAGAACCAGTAGCCAATCCAGCTAAGGTGTAACCAATGTGNCCTATNGAACTATAGGCAATAAGTCTTTTAATATTTGTTTGTCCAATGGCTGCTATAGCACCAAACAGCATAGAAGCTATTGATAAAAAAATAATAATCATTTGCCATTGATCAATTAAGTTTAAAAAAGGGACATATAAAAATCTTATGAATACAGTTAATGCTGCAATTTTAGGAACCATTGTAAAAAATAAAGTAACAGATGTTGGTGAACCTTCGTAAACATCAGGTGCCCACATATGGAATGGCACAGCAGAAATTTTAAATGCCAGTCCTACTAAAATAAATACAATCCCAAAAGTTAAAACATATTTGTTTGAATTAAGTTGGCTTGCTATTATATCAAAATTTGTAGAACCAGAAAATCCATATATNAACGAACAACCATACAAAAGTAATCCTGAAGANAAGGCACTTAGAACAAAATATTTTAAACCAGCTTCTGATGATTTTAACTGATCTCTATTAAAAGTTGCTAAAACATATAAAGCTAATGATTGAAGTTCTAAACCCATATAAAATACCATTAAATCATTCGAACTAATCATTACCATCATACCTAAAACNGAACATAAGATTAAAATTGGGTATTCAATTTTAAAAATCTTAAATGTTTTTAGATAACTTGACGAAATTGCCAAAACTAAAAAAGCTCCTATAAGTGTAATAATTTTCATTAATGAAGACATGTGATCAATTACAACACTTTCATTAAATAAAGTTATTCGGGTAACACTATAAGTTTCGTTCAATGTAATTATTGCAGTAATAAAAAAAACTAATAAAGAGATATTAAATATCAATCTAGAGCTATCTTTTTTAAAAACACCCAAAACTAATAAAAACATAATTGATAAAGAAATAAAAATTTCAGGTAGAACTAAATTCAAATTATTCATATTATTTATTTATAAGATTATTATTGTACATATTAATTAAATCACTTACCGAAACTTCAATTGTATTAATTAATGGNTCTGGATAAAATCCAAAAAACAATGTTGGTATTGCTAAACAGCTCAATATAAAATATTCCGATTTATTTAAATCAACCATTTTTGTTAAATCTTTATTAACCAATTTTCCAAAAACAACCCGTTTATATAACCAAAGCATGTATGCAGCTCCAAGAATTACACCTAGACTTGCAATAACAGCTACTAAAAAATTATCCTTAAAAACACCCATTAAAATTAAAAATTCACCTATAAAACCACTGGTACCAGGTAAACCAAGTGCTGCTAAGGTAAATAACATAAACAAAATAGAGTATTTTGGTATTATGGTTACTATTCCGCCATAAGAACTAATAAGTCTTGAATGCATTCGATCATATACCACACCTACACACAAAAATAACGCTGCTGAGACTAAACCATGACTTATCATTTGAATAATACTTCCTTCAATACCTTGCTGTTGAATTGTAAAAATTCCTAAAGTTACGAAACCCATATGAGCAACAGATGAATATGCAATTAGTTTCTTCATATCCTCTTGCATTAATGCAATTAAAGATGTGAATACAATTGCAATTACACTTAAACTGTAAATCAAAGGTGTAAATACTTCGGATGCAACAGGAAAAAGTCCCAATGAAAATCTTATAAACCCATATCCAGCCATCTTAAGTAATATTGCAGCAAGCAAAACTGAACCAGCCGTAGGTGCTTCAACGTGTGCATCAGGTAACCACGTATGAACAGGCCACATCGGTGTTTTAACAGCAAATGAACTAAAAAATGCTAGCCATAAAAGATTTTGATATTTTTCATCAATACCAAGTTCATAAAGTTTTATGACATCTGTTGTTCCTGAAATCCAATATATAGAGATAATAGCAACCAACATTAAAACAGAACCCAGCAATGTGTATAAAAAAAACTTGAATGCCGAGTAAACTCTTTTAGGTCCACCCCAGATTCCAATGATTAAAAACATAGGTATTAAACCAGCTTCAAAGAATAAATAAAATACAACTAAATCAAGTGCACAAAAAACTCCTATCATGAAACTTTCCATGATTAATATAGCTATTAAAAAATCTCTTAATCTTGTTTTTACAGTGTTGTTTACTGAAATAATACATAGTGGTGTTATAAATGTAGTTAAAATTATAAATAAAATTGAAATTCCATCAACACCAACTTTGTAATTGATAAAACCATCAATCCATTCTCTGTCCTCAATAAATTGAAAGCTTGATGTAGATTGATCAAAAGTAATCCATAAATAGATTGAGATTAAAAAATTAACTGCTGCTGTAAATAAAGAAACATATTTTGCTGTTAAATTATTTCCATCCTTATCTTTTGTAAAAAACAAAAACAAAGCACCTATTACAGGTAATAAAATCAAAGATGAAAGAATTGGAAAGTTCATTATTTAATAATTAGAAAAGTTAATAAAGCAGAAAAGCCTAATAGCATAATAAAGGCGTACTGATATATAAAACCGCTTTGAAATTTGTTTGCTTTAATTGAGCATTTTTTAATAAATGATGAAATTCCATCAGGACCAAAGCCATCAATTAATTTAACATCACAAAATTTCCATAAAAATAACCCTATTTTTTTAGACGGTCTGATAAAAATAACTTCATAAAGTTCATCAAAATACCATTTATTAATTAAAAAATTATATAGAGGCTTATTATTATTGGCTATTTGATTGGGTAATTCTTTATTTTTAACAAATAAATAATAAGCAATAGGTATAGATAAAAGCACAAGACAAGGTGTTAAAAGTAAAAACCACATTGGTGGATGTTCAGAACTTAAAGGTTCTAAAAACTTAATTGAATTAGCCCAAAAATGATTATCACCACCATGACCTACGAATAGGTCTTTAAACAAATAACCTGCAAAAATTGCACCTATAGCTAAAATAACCAAAGGTAGCAACATTACTAAAGGTGACTCATGTGTTTCCTTAATATCAATATCTTTATTATTATATTTACCATGAAAAGTTTTAAAAATTAATCTCCATGAATATATGGAAGTTAGAAATGCTGTAAAAATTCCAATTCCNGCTGCATAATAGCCTGTGGTATTTCCCTTTAAATAAGCAAACTCAATAATTGCATCTTTAGAATAAAATCCTGATAGAAAAGGAAATCCAGTAAGTGCAAGTGTTCCAATTATCATCAATGCATATGTATAGGGTAATTTCTTCCANACACCNCCCATGTTATTGATATTTTGTTCATCTTTAAAAGCATGGATTACTGAACCAGATCCTAAAAATAATAAAGCTTTAAAGAAAGCATGAGTAAACAAATGAAACATAGCTACATTATAAGCACCTACACCTGCTGCGAAAAACATATAACCAAGTTGACTACAAGTAGAATAAGCAATGATTTTTTTAATATCTGTTTGAACCAAAGCTACTGTTGCCGCAAAAAAAGCTGTCGTCATCCCAACAATAGTAATTAGATTTAATATAAATGGTGAGTATTCATAGATAGGTGAACACCTAACAACCAAAAAAACTCCAGCTGTTACCATTGTTGCTGCATGAATTAATGCAGATACTGGGGTTGGTCCTTCCATTGCATCAGGTAACCAAGTATGCAATAAAATTTGTGCAGATTTACCCATTGCACCAATAAACAAAAGCAAACATATCAAATCTATTGCTTTAATTTCAAAGCCTAAAAATAATAAATTTTTATCTATTACTGTTGGAACTTGCTGAAAAACTTCAGAATAATTTACTGTACCAAATAAATAAAAAATTAAAAATATTCCTAATGCAAACCCAAAGTCACCTACTCTATTTACAACAAACGCTTTTATTGCAGCAGCGTTAGCACTTTCTTTTTTAAACCAAAAACCTATTAAAAAATATGAGCACAAACCTACACCTTCCCAACCAAAAAATAGTTGTATGAAATTATCTGATGTCACAAGCATTAACATTGCAAAAGTAAATAATGACAAATATGCCATGAACCTAGGTTTATGTGGGTCATGAGACATATAACCAATAGAATAAATATGAACTAATGATGAAACGGACGTAACAACTACCAGCATCACAGCAGATAAAGGATCTATCAACATCGACCAATTAACATCCAGTGAGCCAGAATTAATCCAAGGTAGCTATAACAATATTTTCCTCATATTGATTTACAATTACCTGGTAAAGTACAAAAATAGATAAAAAAGCAGAGATACTAACAAAAACACTAGTTAAAATTTCAGAATTTCTGTCACCAATATATTTACCAAAAAAACCAGAAATAATTGATGCTATTAGTGGAAGAATTAAAATTGAGATTTCCATATTTAACCTTTCAATTTATCTATTTCTTCAACTCGAATAGTTCCAGAGTTTCGATAATAAACGACTATAATTGCTAAACCAATAGCAGCTTCTGCGGCCGCAACTGTTAAAATAAATAGAGTAAAAACTTGTCCAGCTAAATCACCTAGGAAAATTGAAAACGCAACTAAGTTTATATTAACTGCAAGCAATATTAATTCTATACTCATTAATATTACAATAATATTTTTTCTATTAAGAAATATACCTATAATTCCAATTGAAAAAATTACTGCACCTAAGGTTAAATAATGTCCCAATCCAATTTCAGTCATCAATTTTAACCCCTTTATTGGTTTCAACATCTAAAACTTGAACGCCTTCAGATCTTTCTCTAGAAATTTGTTTTATATAACTTTGTTTCTTAACACCCGTTCTTTGTCTAAATGTTAAAACGATAGCTCCAATCATTGCTACTAATAAAATCATACCACTTAATTGAAACACATGAATATAATCAGTGTACAAAACTTGTCCCAATGAATGAGTGTTACTTACACTAAAATTATTAACCACATTATTTAGATCAAATAAATCAGGTTTATATTTCCATCCACCAATAACAATTATTAATTCAAAAAATATAATTGTACTTATAATTAAGCCTACAGGTATATGACCTGAACTTTCTTCTGAAGCAAACCATTGATTTTTTTGTTGCGCAACATTTAACATCATGACAACAAATAAAAATAATACAGCTACTGCACCAACATAAACAATTAACATTATCATGCCTAAAAATTCAGCACCAATCATAATAAAAAGGCAAGATATACTAATAAAATCTAAGATTAGAAAAAAAACAGAATGAACTGTATTTTTAGAAACCGTAACCATTATTGCAGAAATGACAGCAATAATTGAGAATGTATAAAAAAAAATTGAATGGGCAATCATTGATCTATCTGTATGGATTATCAGCTTTAATATTTGCTGCTAAGACATTCTCCCATCTATCACCATTATCTAATAGTTTTTCTTTTGTATAATAGAGTTCTTCTCTAGTTTCTGTTGAAAATTCAAAATTTGGACCTTGAACAATCGCATCTACAGGGCAAGACTCTTCACATAATCCACAATAAATACATTTCATCATATCAATATCGTATCTGGTAGTTTTTCTACTTCCGTCTTCTCGTTGAGATGACTCGATAGTAATTGCTTGTGCAGGACAAACAGCTTCACATAGTTTACAAGCAATACATCTTTCTTCTCCATCAGGATATCTTCTTAATGCATGCTCGCCTCTAAATCGTGGACTAATTTTCCCTTTTTCAAAAGGATAATTAATAGTTTTTTTTGATTTAAAAACCTCTTTTATGGCAATAAACAAGCCACCAACAAAATCTGCCATAAATATAGTTTTTAAAAATCTAGAAATTTTCATAATTAATTTATAGGTAGAAGGTTAAAATAAAATAGATAACTAGCTGTTAAAACCACCCAAGTTAATGATAATGGAAGAAAAACTTTCCAACCTAGTCTCATTAGCTGATCATATCGGTATCTTGGAACTATAGCCTTAACTAGAGCAAATAATATAAATAATAACAATATCTTTAATATCAGCCAAATTGCACCAGGAACAAAAGTAAACGGGTACATATCTATAGGTGACAACCATCCACCTAAAAATAATATAGATCCCATCGCACACATTAAAAGAATATTTGCATACTCACCCAACCAAAACATTGCATACATCATGCCTGAGTATTCTGTTTGATACCCTGCTACAAGCTCCGCCTCAGCTTCTGGTAAATCAAATGGAGGTCTGTTAGTTTCAGCCAAAGCAGAAATAAAAAAAATAACAAACATTGGAAACAATGGAATAACAAACCACAAATTTTTTTGAGCAATAACAATATCGTTTAGATTAAGTGATCCAACACACAACAAAACATTAATAATTATTACACCTATCGAGACCTCATAAGATACCATTTGAGCTGCAGATCTAATTGCTCCTAAAAAAGGGTACTTTGAATTTGATGCCCAACCACCCATAATAATTCCATAAACACCAAGAGAAGAAACGGCAAATAAATAAAGTACACCAACATTGATATCAGCTAATACTTGAGTGGCACTAAACGGAATAACTGCCCAAGCAATTAATGCTAGTGTCATTGTAACTATAGGAGCCAAGATAAAAATTACTTTATTAGAACTTGATGGAATAATAATTTCTTTAAATATATATTTTAAAGCATCTGCAAGTGATTGTAATAAACCAAAAGGCCCAACTACATTTGGACCTTGTCTTTTTTGCACAAAAGCCCAAACTCTTCTATCTAGCCAAACTATCATTGCAACAGAGACAAGAACAGGAACTAATAAAAATAGTATTTTATAAACTTCCTGAAAAACAATACTTAAATATTCCATTTTAACCCTCAGTGCCTGTAGATTTTAAGTTGATTTTTGCATTATTGCATTCAATCATAGTTTTTGAAGATCTAGCAACAACATTAGAAAAATAATAATCTTTAAAGAAAATTTTTAAATTTTCATTTTTAAAATTTTGTTTTTCAGAAATATTAGTTAGTTCACTTTCATTACTTTGTTTTTCTTTTTGTAAATTCAAGTAATTAAACATGCTGCTTTCCAATTCATCTTTATCGTTAAATAACTTTCGATTGTTCATAAATTCTGCAAGTTCATTAATTATTTGCCAATCTTCTTTAGCATCACCTGGAGGATAAGATGCTTTGTTAGATTTTTGTATTTTGCCCTCTAAATTTGTAAAATATCCATCTTGTTCTGTATAAGCAGAACCAGGCAATATAATATCTGCTATTTCTGCACCTTTATCACCGTGACTACCTTGATAGATAATGAATTCGTCTTTTTTATTAAAATCTAAATTGTCTTGTCCTAACAAATAAACAATATCAAATTTATGGTTTTTAAGGTTATCTATTAAATCGTTTTCTTTTTTTATTATTCCAAGATCAAAATTTCCAACTGTTGAAGCGTCAGTTGATAGGATATTTAATGAATTCCATGTCTCAGAAATTTTATTATTTTTAACAAGAAATTCTTTAATTGCATTAAATAAATAATTAGATGAATTAGAATTTAATAACGACTCTCCAAGAATTATTAATGGTTTTTTAGCATTTATAATTTCTTTTGAGGTTTCATTATTTCCATCAAATATATCTTTAACTGTTTGGGTTTGACCATCTAAACTTTGGTATGGATAAGTTAAATCACCCATGTCATTTAATGAAATAATTTTAGTATTATTATTTAGATGAGCTTTTCTAATTCTAGCATTTAGTATTGTTGCTTCATATCTAGGGTTAGCACCAATTAAAAATATTAAATCTGCTTCTTCGATCCCATTGATGCTTGAATTAAATAAATAATTTTCTCTTTTATTAATACTTACAAATCTATTATCAGATCTAGACTCATAATTTTTAATATCCAATGTTCGATCAAAAAACTCTTTAAAAATGTATCCACTTTCCATATTTGTTAAATCACCGACAAATCCACAAATTTTATCCTTGTTTGTATTTTCAAATTTTGATTTAAGAATTTTATAAACTTCATCCCAAGAGGCTTTTTCAAACTTTTCATTATACTTTATAAATGGTGAGTCTAATCTTTGATTTAATAATCCATCACAAGCGTATCTTGTTTTATCAGAGATCCATTCTTCATTAATATCTTCATTTATAATTGGAAGAACTCTTTTTACTTCCCAATCATATGTATCAACTCTAATATTAGATCCAACGGCATCCATTACATCAACAGTTTCAGTTTTTTTTAACTCCCATGGTCTAGCTTCAAAAACATATGGCTTTGATGTTAAGGCTCCAACAGGACATAAATCCACTACATTTGCTGACAATTCTGATTGCATTGACTGTTCCAAATAAGTGGTGATTTGCATATCTTCACCTCTACCTATTGCACCAATTTCTGGTACACCAGCAACTTCAGTAGCAAATCGCACACATCTAGTACAGTGAATACATCTTGTCATTTGTGTTTTAATTAAAGGTCCCATATTTTTTTCTGAGACAGATCTTTTATTTTCTTTAAATCTCGATTTATCGACACCATAAAACATGGATTGATCTTGAAGATCACACTCACCACCTTGATCACAAACTGGACAATCCAAAGGGTGATTAACAAGTAAAAATTCCATTACTCCTTTTCTAGCTTTTTCAACTAGAGGAGTATTTGTTTTTATGTTCATACCTTCTGCGGCTGGCATAGCACATGATGCTACTGGTTTTGGAGATTTTTCCATTTCAACTAAACACATTCGACAATTTCCTGCTATCGACAATTTTTCATGATAACAAAATCTTGGNATTTCAACTCCAGCCTTTTCACATGCTTGAAGAACTGTTAATCCTTCTGCAACTTCTACTTCGATTTCATTAACTTTTAGTTTAAGCATTTTTTTTATCCAATAAGTGTTGATCCACTAAATAAGGAATATTATTTTTTTTCTCTACTATTAGATCTAAATTGTTTCTCTCTTCAATTTCTTTTTTAAAATGTCTCAATAAACCTTGTACTGGCCAAGAAGATCCTTCACCAAATGCACATATAGTNTGACCTGCAATCTGATTGGTTACATCACCTAACATCTCAATTTCATCCTTTGATGCCTTTCCTTCGGCCATTCTTTCAAGCATTCTCCACATCCATCCAGAACCTTCTCTACAAGGTGTGCATTGACCACAACTTTCATGTTTATAAAATCTTGCTATTCTTGCCATGCATTTAATTATGTCCTGATCTTTATTAATAACAACAATTCCCGCAGTTCCTAAACCACTTTTTTCAGCCATTAATGAATCAAAATCCATTGTTAATGTTTCACACTTTTTTTTTGGAATTAATGGCATTGATGAACCGCCAGGAATTACAGCTTGTAANTTGTCCCATCCACCAATAACTCCACCTGCGTGAACCTCAATTAACTCTTTTAGGGGAATGCTCATTTCTTCCTCAACATTACATGGATTATTTACATTACCTGAGATACAAAAAATTTTAGTACCTGTATTTTTTTCTCTACCTAAAGAGGCAAACCATTCTCCACCTCTTCTTAAAACAGTGGGCACTACTGCTATTGTTTCTACATTATTAATTATTGTTGGACACCCATAAAGACCAATTAGTGCAGGAAAAGGAGGTTTTAATCTTGGTTGACCTTTTTTTCCTTCTATACTTTCTAGTAAAGCAGTTTCTTCACCACAAATGTAAGCACCTGCTCCATAATGAATATAAATATCTAAATCCCAACCAGTTCCAGCTGCATTTTTACCTATCAATTTTTTTTCATAAGCTTCATTAATTGCAGCTTGAAGTTTTTCACCATCAATAAAATATTCTCCTCTAATATAGATATAACAAACATGTGCTTGAACTGCATAAGCTGCTATCAAACATCCTTCTATTAATTTATGAGGTTCAAACCTTAGTATATCTCTATCTTTACATGTACCTGGTTCAGATTCATCACCATTAATAACTAAGTAATGTGGTCTAGACCCAACTTCTTTAGGAGCAAAAGACCATTTCAATCCTGTTGGAAATCCTGCTCCACCTCTTCCTCTTAATTGAGAAGTTTTAACCTCATTAATTATCCAATCTCTTCCTTTGTCTATCAAATCTTTTGTACCAACCCAATCACCTCTTTTTTGAGATGAGGCAATATCTGGACCTTGATCATTATATAAATTTTGAAATATTCTATCTTTGTCTTTAAGCATTCTTTAAATCCATAAGTGTTTTTCTATTATTTTCAGGTTCATTATTCACACGTCCCTTATATGATCCGGCCTTAGGTGTTTCACCTTTTAAAATTTTATCTAAAATTTCTAATGTTTTTTCTTTATCAAGATCTTCATAGTAATCATCGTTAATTTGCATCATTGGTGCATTAACACATGCACCTAANCATTCTACTTCCATCCATGAACAACTTTTATCATTTGATAATTCAGTTTCATTTTCAGNAATTTTTTCTTTACAGGCTTCAACTAATTGATTGGCACCTCTAATCATGCACGGTGTTGTTGTGCATACTTGAATAAAATATTTTCCAACTGGAGATAGATTGTACATTGTATAAAAAGTAGCTACTTCGTAGACCTTGATATAGGGCATATCTAAAAACTTAGCGATACATTTCATTGCTGCTAGGGGTATCCAGTTATTATTTTGTTTTTGAGCTATATAAAGTAAAGCCATTACAGCACTCTGCTGTTTACCACTAGGATATTTTGATACGATGGTATTTGCAGCTTCCAGTGATGAAGNATTAAACTCAAAAGTTTGAGGTTGATCTTTAGCAGGTCTTCTCAAGCTCATCTATCTACCTCTCCAAAAACTATGTCTAGAGAGCCTAATACTGCCGGAACATCGGCTAACATGTGTCCTTTTATTAAATAATCCATTGATTGTAGATGTNAAAATCCTGGTGCTCTAATTTTGCATTTATAGGGTTTATTTGAACCGTCAGAAATTAGATAAACTCCAAACTCACCTTTTGGCGCTTCTACAGCTGTGTAAATTTCATCTTTAGGAACTCTATAACCTTCGGTGAAAAGCTTAAAATGATGAATTAAAGCTTCCATAGATTGTTTGATATCTTTTTTTGGTGGTGGACTTATTTTTCCATCTAAAGATTTAATTGGTCCTTTTTCCATTCTCGAAAGACATTGTTTAATAATTGAAACACTCTCTTTCATTTCTTCAATTCTACATAAATATCGATCATAACAATCTCCATTTTTACCAACTGGTATTTTAAAATCTAATTGATCATAACAATCATAGGGCTGAGATTTTCTTAAATCCCAAGGTATCCCTGATCCTCTAATCATAACTCCTGAAAATGAATAATCTAAAGCATCTTCTTTAGTAACTATTCCTATATCAACATTTCTTTGTTTAAAAATTCTATTATCAGTTAATAAACTTTCCAAATCATCAATAATTTTTGGGAAAGTTTCACAAAATTTTGCAATATCAGATTCTAAACCATGAGGCAGATCTTGATGAACACCTCCAGCTCTAAAATAATTTGCATGAAGTCTTGATCCTGAAGCTCTTTCATAAAAGGTCATTAAAGTTTCTCTTTCTTCAAAGCCCCATAAAGATGGCGTTAATGCACCAACATCAAGTGCCTGAGTAGTAACATTTAAAATATGACTTAAAATTCTTCCTATTTCACAAAACATAACTCTAATAAATTGAGCTCTTATAGG
>JGI26247J51722_1000338_pt1 | contig 20458 bp, 17 predicted proteins | sample SaaInlV_100m_DNA_2_FD_51722 | JGI IMG/M metagenome (IMG submission 51722)
TCAAGTTTCTGTCCCATCACCGTCACTGACATGTCGACAGTTTCAACACCGCGCAGTACGTTAGGCACCAAGTCACAATCATCGAAACTTGCGCTATTCCTGCCGTGAGTTATTTCATCGTCAGCCGCGCCATCAATATAATCAAAAATAGGCCCTGGCAAACGCTTGCGCGCTAGAGATCGAAAATCATGGAAGTTATGACACTGTTTTAAACCCACATAGGTTCTCCTAATTATAGGGAGCTTAAGACTCCTATTCAGCGTGCGTATTACGTTCAACTAACAGCTGCACACTAGAACCACCTCACCATAATATAGATAACGAAGTAGAACCAGTATAAGTGTGCCCATTATTTTGCTTGGGATACTAACAGATCTACAAGACCCTAGATTCTCAAACAATACATACGAATAGTATGAAAGGGTCTGTACACTTCGCTCCCAATATTTATCTAAAAGACTATAGATTTTCTTGTTGCGGTGACTCAACTAACTAGCTGGGCTATGATGGCTGGCTTATCAAAAGAACAAAACCTTACGCGTAAAATAAAAAAACATAGGAACCCTTATCAAGGCCAATAACAATTTATTGAGGCGACACATAATGAAAAGGAAGACATTTTATCTAGCCCTAACCTTACTTATTGTTAGCGTTACTCAGGGTTGCGAAAACAACACCAATCGCACTGAATCAAGTGCGTCCGTGCAGCATGTTAAAGCGCCACGGACAATGGCTGCGATTGCCATATCTGACAGCTACGGCGCACAGGTCAGCCAGGATATTCTTAATGCCGGTGGCAATGCAGTTGATGCAGCAGTGGCGGCGGGCTTTACATTGGCTGTCACCTTTATTGATGCAGGCAATATTGGTGGTGGTGGCTTTATGACCATTAAGATGGGTGATGAAATTGCGTTTCTTGATTATCGCGAAAAAGCGCCCTTAGCTGCACACAAAAATATGTACTTGGACACTGAGGGCAATGTGATTGACAATATTACTTTGATCGGCGCTCAAGCTGTTGGTGTGCCGGGCACTGTCGCTGGATTTCGGGAAGCTCATAAAAAGTTTGGTAAATTGCCATGGAAAGATCTGATCAATCCAGCTATAAAATTGGCTAGAGACGGTTTTATGCCGGCTCCAGCTCTAGTCGATAATGTTCATCGTTTGAAAGGCCAGTTTGTTGGCAAAACTAACTTTAATGCCTATTTTGAATCGATGAAAGTCGGCCGTTTATTTAAACAACCAGAGCTAGCGAAGACCTTAGGCCGTATAGCGGAAAGTGGCGCGGACGATTTTTACCGAGGTGAGACAGCGGCGCTTATAGTAAAAGAGATGCAGGCAAGTAATGGCCTGATCACAGCGGAAGACTTAGAAGGTTATAGGGCAGTTTGGCGTGAACCGGTGCGTGCGAAATGGCGCGAGTATGAAGTCATCTCTGCCCCGCCGCCTAGTTCAGGCGGCTTTGCCATTGTGCAGTTGTTAAAAATGAAAGACTACTTAGATGATTCCTTTCAGGGCGTCGATCACAACTCTGCACAGTACATTCACCTAGTAGCCGAAATGGAAAAAAGGGTTTTCGCCGATCGTGCTGAGTATTTAGGAGATCCTGACTTTTTTGATGTGGATATCAATACATTAATCAGCAATGATTATGTCTCCAAGCGTGCAGCCGAGATTAATCCGACAGCAATATCACCCTTAACCAGTATTAACCCCGGGCTAGAATCGCCCAATACCACCCATTATTCCATCGTGGACCAGTGGGGCAATGCGGTGTCTAATACTTATACCATCAACTGGGATTATGGCAGTGGCGTGGTCGTAGGAGGCGCAGGCTTTTTACTCAACAATGAAATGGACGATTTCAGTGCCAAGCCAGGCGTCCCGAATATCTACGGTGTCGTGGGTAACGTAGCCAATGAGATTCAGCCTAGTAAGCGTATGCTCTCATCTATGTCACCGACCATTTTACTTAAAAATGGTGAAGTAGAAATGGTACTAGGCACACCCGGCGGATCAACTATCTTCACCACTGTTTTTCAAGTCATTATCAATATTTTAGACTTTGACATGACTCCTAGTGAAGCGATTGGAGTGACACGGTTTCACCACCAGTTGGTGCCTATAGATCTTATTACCTACAGCGGTTACACCATTGGCCGGCCGTTGCCAGAACAGACAATTAAAGACCTTTCCAATAAGGGCTATCGGTCAGAGCCTCACGCTTTTGAGTACGGTGATGTTCAGATAATTATGAAAGACGGCGACTCTTGGATTGCTGCTTCAGACCCTCGTGATCGCGGCGAATCAAGGGTTTTTGACGTAATCTCAAAAACCCTTGACCACTAGCGCAAGTAACTCTTACCTATAGAGTTACTTGCAGTTTAATGCCTATATTTCTCCCCGGTAATGGAACTTCGTCCTTCACGAAAGACGAGTGGTTTCTAGCCACTTCATCGAGCAAGTTTTTAGCAAACAACGACACTGTTGCAGTCTGCTTTTTACCGAAGCTGAATGTTTTTACTGCATTGAAATCCAGCATGCTAAAGCCACTGGTAATGGTTTCATTTATGCCAATATCATCTTGATTTTGAACATCTTTGAGATCCAGTTTTAATTCGAGATTATCTTCAGAATAGGCGATCGAATAAATGTTTCTTGAAGGAGTTATTCGTGGGATATTTCGCTTATCACTGAATTCCCCCAAGACTGAGTCTCGTCCAAACGACAGCGATAAATCACCCCGTTTTAACGTGAGGGTGGTGCCAAATTCAAATTCATAGCCAAAAAATTCAGCATCTTTCTGTAAATGCTTGGCAAGAATAAGGCCTTCGTCGTGATGCTCTTCATCATGATCAGTATGCTCCTCTTCGGTTTCATCAAGGAGATAAATGTAATTATCAACATCGTTTTTGAACACGGTGAAGACACCAAAAAAACCGTTTTTATCATAGTTTAATGTTAGATCCACATTTTTAGATCGCTCAGACTTTAGACCGCTATTACCCACTTCAAAGCGACCGGAAGCAAGATGGGGGCCGTTCATGAAAAGTTCCACTGCAGAAGGCGCTCTTTCAACAATTGCTGAACTTAAATTAAGGCTAACATTATCATCGACATCAAACCCCAGGCTCATCGCAAAACTTGTATTATCAATATTTCTATCGAAATACTCTGCATCTTCGAGCTCGTCTTNATGAACTTCCTGATGGTTTTCACTGTGCCTTACAGACCCTTTTCTACGTATCCGATCATGCCTAATACCGACGTCCAGATGAACTAAATCCAATTCTTTACTCACGAAATAACCCAAGGTCATCTCTTCACTGGTTGTGGGGTTCATGAATGCTTCTTCACCAATAATTGAGATATCTTCCTCTACAAAATTAACCGACACTTTTTGTAAAAGTGAACCATTGGTCAGATCAAAGATCGCCCCGTACTCTTTGGCATCATTGGTAAACAGCGTTGGGCCCTCCTCATGAAGCTCATCGCCATGTTCTTCAACCTCGTCGTTATGCTCCCCCTCACCTTCGGCGTGTTGCTCGGTTAATGAGTAATCGGTGTCTCTGAGATAATAATTGACCTTTTTTAGCCAAGAGCTGTTTACCGCATAGGACCCTTCTAAGTTCAGCACCTCTGAATCAGTCGTAGAGAAAACTCTCTCTCCTTCGTGTTCCTCTCCTTCTTGTTCCTCCCCATGAAAGGGGATACCATAAAGACTTTTGACGCGATTAATTGAAACACCGAAATAGCCCCAGTCTCCGGCTTTGGAAATACCCAGTCTTGTCGCTGTAGATTCATAACCTGAATTAGCTAAATAACCCGGTTGTTCCTCGTCAGCATGACCTTCATCTTCTTCATGATCGTCATGCTCATCTTCAAAGTGGAGCATCGTTCCATTGGGTATATCAAAATCGCCAAACTGAGAGTCCTTATAAGCAAAGCTAAGATTCAACCCGCCTATGGCATTTTGGTAAGAGACATTGTGGCTGTCCCCATCATTTACAGACTGAGCCTCTAGCCCCACCTTTAGTTCTGATGTCGAAAAGTCTTTCCTGGCGATCGTATTGTCTACAACGTTAATAATGCCGCCGATGGTGCCATTAGAATAAAGTAATGANGACGGCCCTCTAACAACTTCAATTTGCTGTATGTTGTTCAAATCAACATCGTTAATATGGTCGGCACCAAGGCCAGAAACATCTCTAACGACCATACCATTACTTAATATTTTGACACGGTTGCCTGACATTCCTCGAATAATAGGCTGCCCGACGCCTGCACCATAATCNGTGGAAGAAACACCCAGAAGATTATCTAAAGATTCTCCTAAACTTTGAGATGCATTGGTTGAAATATCTTCACCACTGACGACATGGAGTGGGTTTTCAATATCGCTTAATGTTTGATCTACCAAAGATGATGTAACGATCACTTCTTCTAATACATTTGAAACTGTATTACTACTGCATAGGGCGCTCAACACAAGTGCTGCACAAATACGCTGGTTCATAGAACCTCCTGGAAAAATTTAAATTTAATGTGTAATAAATAAAATCAAACTTAAACTTTAGGNGGTGCTCGAGAGAGATAGAGAGAGAATCTTGAACGTAAGGGCCCTGAAACAGGCTCTTGGGAAAATAGGTCAATAACAAAACTGGCTGCAAGTACATCACTGGCAGAAGAAACTAGGGTGCCTTTGAATACATGGCAACTATCACACTCTAATTGTGCACCAAAGTTTTGGCCAAAAGTATGCGTCGAGTCGTGGACTAGATTATTAGNCACGAAAAACACTGCCATGAGCAGCAGTAGCGCAGAATNCTTTTTAATCCTAATCACTGACAAGACTACAACCTTTCAATTCACCGATAATCTTAAACGGAATACAAGTGGCCACTATAGAACACTTTTATATAATTGCAATGCACAGAACATGACAGCCTTCACAATAATTACCCTTAATTAACGACAGTGTTTAGACGTAAAGTCCTCCGCACAGCTGAAAATCAATCGTTTGCGTTGTGGATCCATATTTTCCAGGGTTTTGCGCATAAACGACAAGCGTGGGTTATTTTTCAATACACCCATATGACGGCTTACAAACCGCCAGTGAGGCCTTATACTAACCGAAAATGAATAGCATAAATACCTTACCTGCTGAAGAAGGGAATTAGCATTAGCTACTAGTATTAAAATTTCTAAAGTGGAAGTAATTAACGCCGTCTCCCTTATTGGCGTTATCAATCATAGTGCCAGCCAGTAAGTTAGCGTCAATACTACGATACTGACTTAAGCCCCCAATTAGCAGAGGGTCAACGAATTTTGAAAAGAGCTGGCCCGCTTTCTCTGCACTTCTTTTCTCTTTCCTATGGCCAATCAATAATCCAGGACGATAAATGTTGATGTTTGAGAAACCCAGTAACTTTATCGCCTCTTCTAATTGCCCCTTCGTCCGTAAATAAAAGTTCTTCGCACTCGCGTTCGCGCCCACCGAAGAGACCAGGCTTAACCCTGTCGCACCGGCTTCTATAGCTTTTTTGGCCACCGCAAAAGAATACTCAAAATCGACCGTTCTGAAGGCATCACGGCTACCCGCAGTCTTAATGGTGGTGCCCAAACAAAGGTAGAGATGCTGGCAGCCTGGCAACTCACCGTTAATCAAAAAGTCTTTGAAATTAATTTCCAGCATTCCAGAATTCGCCGGTAGATCTTCAATCTGTCGCCTTACTAATGCGATTGGCCTATCTCCACGAGCCGCTAATTGGCTGAGAATACTATTTCCCACCAACCCTGTAGCACCTGCAATAATAGAATATGTCATTTAATTCTCCTAGCCTGACCAGTTTGGTGGAGCCTCAACACGAAAATAAGCTGTTAGTTAGGCGTATAAATGTATTCATCCCCTTCAACAAAGTCTTCCGCTAAGGTCTTGTCGATCATGATAGGCATTTGCGTTGTGGGTAAATAAAGTGGCCCGTCAGATTCTCTCTGATGCTCGGCCAGTAAATCCTTAAGCTGTTTGACAATGTCAGGTCGACTGGCCGCTAAATTGTGTTGCTCAGTCGGATCTTCCGCAAGATCATAGAGCCACTGTTGCGGTCCGTCCGTCGGACGGTCATTAACCTGTAATTTCCAGTCGCCATGACGCACCACCTGATAGTGTCCGTTTTGCCAAAACAAATTTTCACGAGTCCAGTTGGCAGTATCTTGCTTAATCGCCAAAGGTAGTACATCAAGTCCATCTATAATAACACCTGTGGGTTGACTGGCGCCCGCAGCCGCGACGATCGTGGGCATCACATCAATATGGGCTACAGGGGTTTCAACCACCGTACCCCCAGCAATCTTACTCGGCCATTTGATCATCATAGGGACGCGCAGCCCGCCTTCAAACATGGTGATCTTCCAACCCCGAAAAGGTTGATTGACCTCAGGAATACCAATGTAGCCGGCACCACCGTTGTCACTGGTAAAGATAACTACTGTGTTGTCCGACAGGCCCTCCTCTTCTAGCGTCTCCAAAATACGCCCCACACTTCGATCAATCGCTCTAACCATCCCTGCATATACACGCTTCCGATGCGGCTTTATATCACCCACCGCCTCATAATCTTCGCGGGTAGCCTGCAGAGGCGTGTGCGGACCCCAGTGGGCCAAATAGAGGAAAAAAGGTCTATTTTTATTGGCTTTGATGACGTTAACTGATTCATCTGTCCAATAGTCCGTTAAGTAACCCTTGGGTTTGAATCTGTCGGCATCACCTGAATTGAACGAATTAGCATAGATCATTGCTGCCCAAAGGAAAGGATCAATAGGGTCAAAAGATAATTTTGCATTGACAACATTAGGGTCATCCTCCGGAAGATACAACCCACTGGCCATTAATAAACTGTCGTCAAAGCCCTGTTGGTGTGGTGCCATGCCATTGGCACGGCCTAAGTGCCATTTACCCACATGTGCCGTGTAATAACCGCTCGTCTTAAGTATTTCGGCGACCGTTACCTCTTCAGCCGGCAGGCCTTTAAGCTCATAGACTGGGTGCGTGGCTTCCAAGGCTTCATCATAAAAACCAGGTGGAAGATTGTTGTCCATTTGTTGAGATATGCTGTTAACCATTTTCCCCATACCTGCCGGTGTGGGGGTAAATTCAAACCCGGTGCGGGTGGGATATCGGCCGGTCATCATCATCGCACGGGAGGGCGCACAAGTGCTGGCACCGGAGTATGACTGGGTAAATACAGCCCCCCCTGCCGCCAACTGATCAATGTTTGGCGTTTCAATGAGGCCGCCGCCGAATGTCGATATGTCGTTGTAACCTAAGTCATCAGCAACAATAAGAATAATGTTGGGTGGGCGATCGCCTTTCGCACTAGCGGTAACTGCAGGGCCCTGTTGCCAGGGGACTTCTCTTGCTGGCCCGACATCAATATTTGCGAACCGGTATTTAATGACACCAAGTAAAATATCTGTGCGCTTAACCCAAGCCACGGAGCCTAAAACTATCGCTATTACTAATAGTGCGAGTAAGGTTTTTTTCATTTCGCTACCCCGAACAACATCGACATCAAATAAATTATGAATATTACCTCGTCAAAATTATCCACTTAATTTTGGATTGGGTAATACTACTTTAGGGTAACCTTTGCATATTGGCAGTACTTATGTCAATTTTATGCTGGCTCTTTTTGATCGCAACTAAACGTAACCTAGTTCATTGTTGAGCAGTCCGCGGAATGCTACTATAAAATCTCGCAAGAAATCCAGCTCGGTGAGCATAGAGAACCAATTGGAGTCTGTTTCATGATAATAATGTTCGACAAGCTGCTACAAAATATTACGCTGAGTATTCTTATCCTACTCTCAAGCAGCTATGGTTTAGCGTTGGAGTCGATAGATAATGCGCCCATTGTCCAGCCTGGCGCTCCAGGCCAGCCTACACGAGATCTTGACGCTAAAACTGCTGTAGCGATTGCAAACTCATCTTATAGCAATGCTGACGTGCAATTCATGCAAGGAATGATGGTGCATCATTATCAAGCACTATTGATGTCTCGTTTTGCTCCTCAAAGAACTAATAACCAAGCTATTCTCGATTTAGCAGGTCGTATTGATGTCTCCCAAGACGATGAGATTAGTTTTATGCGAGACTGGCTAACCGAACGGATAGAATCAGTGCCCGATATCACTAGTGCGCATGCGAAGCACATGAGTCACATGATGGAGGGGATGGCCTCAGAAGAACAGATGGCTCAGCTAGGGGGATCAAAAAGTACAGGCTTCGACGAACTCTTTTTAACTCTTATGATCAAGCACCATGACGGCGCAATAGAAATGGTTAAGGATCTTAGAGAGCAATCTGGGTCAGCTTATGATCCACAGCTAAATGAGTTTGCATCTGACGTTACCAATGATCAGACGGTAGAAATCGAGCGCATGAATGGTCTTCTTATAGGACTTTCCAGCGATCCGCGAGCGGGACTTTCTGCAGGGCTCTTTGATGCCGAAGAAGCCATCATGAATATGCAATTGTTTGCGGCCCAACGTAAACCTCCGGGATTTTTTGACCCTGCTAACCCTTCAGCTCGAGGCAACGATGGACCAAAAAAAGCAACAGAATTGGGAGGTGGCGAAGTAAAAGAGGAAGACGAAAAGCGCAAACCAGTTGAAGATGCCGCCGATGACCGGCGTTATCCGATGCTCAGTTTTTCTAATACAGACATGGCTTTTCGTGATGACCTGCTAGTTACCGGCAGCTATCATGGCTTTAATATGTACCAAATCGATGACACAGGTCTACCAATCCTAACAGCATCCGTGGTGTGCCCAGGCGGTCAAGGTGATGTATCAATCGTCGGAGACTTGCTGATTATGTCGGTCGAACAGACGCGAGGCCGTCTTGATTGTGGCCTACAAGGTGTGAGTGAGGATATCAGTGCAGAGCGTTTCCGCGGCATACGCATATTTGATATCTCTGATTTAACTCGGCCCCTACAAGTCGGAGCCGTGCAGACCTGTCGTGGCTCTCACACCCATTCAGTGGTTTCCGGTCCCTCAGCAGATGGCAAAATATTGGTCTATAACTCAGGAACCTCAAGCGTGCGCAAGGAAGAGGAGCTAGAGAATTGTATCGACGGCACTCCGGGAGATGACCGCACCGCCCTTTTTCGCATCGATGTTATTGAAATACCGATTGATGATCCTTCTAAATCACGCATTATAGATAGTCCCACAGTATTTTCCGATACAAAAAGCGGTGTTCTGGCAGGACTATGGCGCGGTGGAGATCATGGCGATGATACTCAAGAAACCCATCGCACAGATCAATGTCACGACATAACGGTATTCCCAACAGCTAAATTAGCTGCGGGTGCATGCTCAGGTAATGGCATACTGTTTGATATTAGTGACCCTCGAAAGCCGACAAGAATTGATGTCGTAACCGACGCTGGTTTTGCCTATTGGCACTCAGCCACCTTTAATAATGAAGGTACTAAGATTCTGTTCACTGATGAATGGGGTGGCGGCCGTCGATCACGTTGTCGCGCGTGGGATCCTATGAACTGGGGCGCCGATGCCATTTATGACATTGTTGACCAACAGCTTAAATTCCAAGCCCACTATAAAATGCCAGCACCTCAATCAGAAACCGAAAACTGCGTCGCTCATAACGGTGCAATTATTCCCGTGCCTGGCCGAGATATCTTTGTGCAGGCTTGGTATCAAGGTGGGATTTCCGTCGTCGACTTCACTGACTCCTCTAGTCCTATTGAGATCGCCTACTTTGATCGTGGGCCTGTGCATGAAGAGGACTTGTTAACTGGAGGATATTGGTCCGCCTATTACTATCAAGGTTCTATTTATGGCACCGAAATCGTACGTGGGCTAGATGTGTTAAAGCTATTACCCAGCGAGTACCTCAGCCAAGACGAGATAAATGCAGCTGCTATGGCCTATCCCATAACAGGCCCAAAGCAATCATTCAATCCGCAACAACAAGTACCAATGACATGGCCAGCAGCGCCTGAGGTAGCGAATGCTTATATCGACCAGCTACTCAGGGCCAATAAGATCAATAAAAGCGGCGCATCTCGACTAAAACAGCTACTCAGTCAAGTTGGTAATGCTATGGATACTGGTGGCAACAATACACTCGCCAGAAAACTGGGTCGAGTCAAGATATCAGCGAAAAATGCAATCATTAATACCCAAACGGCTGACCGACTTAAAAAGTTGCATAGCGCACTTAAAGGTATAGCCAAAGGTCTTGAGAACTGAGGTGCATTATCAACTTCAATATTGGTCGCTAGCGAGGCTGAGGCGTTGGTTAATTTTATAGGTTTTGCTAAACCATCCCCCACCTTTTAAGTCTCCACGATTTATCTTCTGTAGCGCCTGGTGCAAGTCTAATAAATCATCACGCGTTAAAATAGGGGCTCCTGACGTTGCCTCTCGATGAGCGGTCAGCAACCTTGTTGTGTCATTAATAATGCTTAACAACCTTGCTGCCGTTTGTTCATAGTCGTCTAAGTCAGATCCAGGTAACATCGCATAAAGAAGCCCGTCATAAATGTAATCACCAGCAAATAGTAAATCGCTCTGCTCATCCCAAAGCATTAAGGAATCTGGCGTATGTCCTGGCGCATTTAGTATCTTTAACGTGCGCCCACCGAGATCTATATGCGTATTGGGCTGCCACCATTCGCTGACATTTAAAACAGGGTTTTTAATATTCTCCAAAAAACCTAGGTGCTGCATAGATGATATTTTGAAACCATTTCCCGTTGCCCTTGCTCGCGTTGAGGGCACATCAAGCATTGCTATTGATGCAAAACGATTATGATTGCCGACGTGATCATAATGCAAGTGTGATGCTACAACAGTGACCGGAAGATCAGTTAAAGACGCAATGACTGGCTTGATATCTTTCAACCCAGGGCCTGAGTCAAACAATATGGCACGCTCATCACCGAGGATTAAATAATTGTAGTTAACCTGCCAGTATCGTGGCTCACCAATGGCGATCGTTTTTTCATCGATATATTCAAGCGTGAAGTAATTATCAAACCATTTTACATGCTGTGGCTCTTCCGACTTTTCGTTCAAAGCCGGAGGGCCACCAATAAACCCTGTGATAGCAAGCATTAACACCACTCGGTTTGACCAAGTTGTGGCCACCAGAATCAAAAGTGCTAGCACAACGACATTTTTTGTCATGTTTTAAGAACCCTAGGGGACGCTGGACTTTTTTAACCATCGCATTTGAATCACTAAACCTACCAAATAAATCAACAGAAATGCTTTATGAAAACCAAGCACCAAAGGATCATCAAATGAGTCAACGAAGGGGTCGCCAAGGGGCAGGCGCCTCAAGAAGTCAGTGATCGCTGGGATCATATGGAAAAGTAATGTGCTTGAGTAGCCTAGCGCTTGAAAGTATTTAGAAAAGGAGCCAAAAAGCTTAAACTTCTCCATAATAACACCGCCAGCAACCGCAACTAAGGTTAAAACAGCAAGCATATGAGCCACGCCAAAGCCACCCTGGTTATATATTCCCAATGCCGATCCAGCAACAATGATAGTGATTAACACGTAAAGTTTTCCTGACCGCTGGTCTAGCGAAATAGCCTTATGTTTAATCAGTGTGTAAAAAGCGATAACCAAGGCTGCTACGCCCAGTATGGTGTGAAACCACCCTAGTAATGTCATGTCTGGCATAACTATTCCCTCAATTTTAATTAATTATCTGTGTGGATTAACTAGATACTTTTCACCCGTTGCTTGTTTTGAATAGACTTTAATTGTTTCAGGCTGAAGCATCTCTTCAAACGATACCTCTTGGGTATATTGGCTGGCAAACGTAGTTTTTATTTCTTTAGCGACTCGCTCACGCATCTGCTGGAATCGTTCCATACCAATCCTTCCGATCATTGGGGTTAAAAGCCATCCACCCAATCCCCACTGCATACCGAATGATCGATTCAAAACAGTTGGCGTTTGATCTAGGCCCCCATAAATATAAACTTGCTTATAGGTATCTGAACCATAACGACTGTATTCCTTAGCGGTCTTGTTTGCGGCTATTTCCATTGCCGCAAGTATTTGCCCTGGCAACTTACCTTCATTGCCACCCCCTGTCGCATCAAAGCCCAATGTAGCGCCCGTTGCTATTAAAGCGGCTACCAAATCCTTCATGAAATCAGGGTCACTGGTATTACAGACGTACTCGGCGCCGAGATTTTTAAGCATCTTAACTTGTTCAGATTTTCTCACGATATTAACAAGAGGAACTGAGTCGTCCTTACAGATTTTAACTAGCATTTGACCCAGATTTGAGGCAGCAGCAGTATTGATAATAGCGCTGTGATTTTCCATTTTCATTGTTTCAACAAACGCTAAGGCTGTTAACGGATTTACAAATGAAGATGCTGCTTCAGCGGATGTTGTGTTGTCATCCATAACCAAACAACTGCTGGCTGGAAGACAACGATATTGGGAATACATGGCCCCACCTGCCGCACCAACCGTCTTTCCTATTAGCCCTTTGGCATTAGCGCCGGCATCTACAATAACGCCACCGCCTTCATTGCCCACTTGCATGGACTGATCCAACCTTGGCTTCATCGCTCCCATTAAGCCAGGGTGTATTTTCATGGTGGCGACCGTGGCATCTCCAGAACCAGAAACACTCAAACTATCGAGATCGGCTGCAAAACTTATCAGAAGCCCAAGATCCGACGGATTAATAGGAGACGCCTCTACTTTGATTAACACGTCATTTTCGGAAGGCGTAGGCTTTTCTACAGTGGCAATAGAAATCTCTATATTTCCATCACTCGTTACGGTTGATCGTATTTCTCTTGAAGTTTGTTCTGACATGCTTACTTTCCCTTTAGATGATTGTCCATGACGAAGATATTACCTTTGGACAGTATGATATATCGACTAGGGTGATTTAAACAAGTAGACAATATAATCATACTGGTATATAAATACAAACTATGACTAAACAACTAAACAATCCAATTACAAACTCCTTAAAGCTGATTGGCGGCAAGTGGAAAATATCTATTATCTACAATTTACGTAGAGGCCCCCTCAGGTTTGGAGAATTGAAAAGAATTTTGTCTCCCATTACCCAGCAAATGTTAACTAAGCAACTACGGGAAATGGAGAGAGATCAATTGATTGACCGTAAGGTGTTTGAAGTTATACCCCCTAAAGTAGAATATTCTCTCACTCCATTTGGTAAATCTCTAAATCCAGTTTTGGACTCTTGGTGCAAGTGGGGCACAGAAAACCAAACATTGATACAGACCATATTTGATGATAATTTGCCTTAAGAAAGAATTTTAGTAGTTGGGTCCAGTGCATCGAGTTATAGGCGAGTCGAAAGCCCACTGATAGTTCATCGATCGAAATAAAATACTTTTTATTTCCTCCAAATAGTGCCTCCTAGACTAGCAGGATAGCTAGTACACAAGATCGATATAATCTGTGATTATCCGGTCTTAATCGAAAGTTATTCCCACTATGAATGTGTTTAGGGACTTTTGATAATATTGATTTTAAAGGTAAGCCACAACGCTTATACACTCAGAATCCATTTCATCAAATAGATCAATCCGCGAGAAAATATATGAACCAAGTATCTGACAGGCTCCATCATGTATTCAAAATCCAGTCCCAACATAAATGGGTTAACAAAGTATCGACCGCTGAGCAGCGTATTGAAAAACTACTTAAACTTAAAGCAGTGGTGCAGTCTAGAGAAGATGATGTAGTGCAAGCACTGCATGCTGACTTGCGCAAAGATGCAGAGGGAGCGCGAAGTGAGGCAACTCCAATTTATGGAGAGGTTGATCAGGCTTTGGCAGAACTGTCTAATTGGATGACCCCCATTGAAGCTGACCCCACGCCTTTTATTGGCAACCGCGCCAAGATCATGCCTGAAAGCCGGGGTGTTGTTCTTTTATTTAGTCCNTGGAATTACCCATTTGCGCTGCTTTTCCAACCCTTGGTATCGATCATCGCAGCNGGGAACTGTGCATTGGTTAAGCCAAACGAATTGGCTCCGCATGTTAGTAAGCTAGCTGCCGAAATTATCAATGAAGTCTTTGACGAAAAAGATGTTGCCGTGTTTGAGGGGGGCATTGATCTCGCGAATGAAATGCTGGATTTGCCAATAGATCATATCTTCTTTACCGGCAGCCCTGCGGTTGGAAAAATTATTATGACGGCGGCAGCCAAACATTTAGCCTCTATAACACTTGAACTCGGTGGTAAGAATCCTGTTATTGTGGATCGTACCGCTGATCTGCAAACATCGGCAGCGACTATTGCCGCGTTTCGTAATATCAATAATGGTCAAGTATGTCTCTGCCCTGAGAATGTCTGGGTGCCTGAAGAGATGGCAGAAGAGTTTATGGCCATCGTACAGGGTACTTTTCAGGCCATGTTTTATACTGATGGGAAGCTTAACCCAGACACCAACGGCAAGATTATTGATGAGCGCAACTACCAGCGGGTAAAAGGCTACATCGATGATGCCCGCGAAAAGGGAGCCACCGTTATCTGCGGCGGAGAGGGCGATCCCGAGTTGCGCTCAATCCATCCAACCATCATGACTAATGTGCCTGAAAATGCCACTATCATGAGTGAAGAGACCTTCGGCCCGATACTCAACATATTTACCTACAAAGAGGTAGATGAGGCCATCACCCACATTCAACAGCAACCCAAACCCTTGGCTCTGTATATATTTACCAACGATGATGACTTTAGCGAGATGATACTCAGCAAAACATCCTCAGGAGGTGTGACAGTTAATAATTGCTTGATGCATGTGGCCGTGCCGGGAATGCCTTTTGGTGGAGTAAACAGCAGCGGCATAGGCGCTTACCACGGAATATACGGTTTTAAAGAGTTATCTCATCAGAGATCTATCCTATTTATGTAAGTAAATTTAATCTGCACTATCAAAGTTAACCAGAGTAAATATGGAACAAAACAAACCAGCATGTCGTTTTTATATAGAAGATAACACCGTAGGTATAGCGTACCTACCTTATTATATTGGGGGAATCCCTTAATTTAATCGATGGTTATTTTCGTTCTCTTAATAATTTATCTTGGTGTCATCCGAATGCCGCCGTCCATTCTTATTGTTTCACCATTGGTGTAGTCGCTCTCAACGATATAACAAGCCAAGTGGGCAATTTCTTCTGCCCTTCCGAGCCTCTTAGGGAACAGCACAGTTGCCTCTAGCTTATTAAATATGTGCTCGGGCATCTTATTGAAAATAGGCGTGTGGATTAGGCCAGGAGCAATGGTGTTTACACGAATACCATGCTCGGCAAGATCTCTTGCCAGGCAAATAGTCATACCAATAATACCTCCCTTAGAGGCTGCGTATGCAGACTGACCTATTTGACCTTCATACCCGGCAACAGACGCGGTATTGATAATCACGCCGCGAGAACCGCATTCGGTAACGGGTTCCTGGGAGGCCATTTGTACCGCTGCTAAGCGAAGTACATTAAATGTACCAACCAGGTTAATATCAATCACCTTTTTCCAATGATCTAGAGGGTAAGCAACGTTTTCACGGCCCACTGTTTTGTGGGCTCCGCCAATCCCGGCAAAATTATTACAGATATGAATAGCACCAAAATGGCTAACGGCTTCATCTACTGCGGCAGCTACATTATCTTCCTGAGTGACATTTGTATGGACATAAATAGCCCCATCGCCAAGCTCTTCAGATAGCGCATGGCCCCTTTCGTCATTCATATCCATAATGACCACTTTCGCACCCTTCTCAACATAACTTCTAGCCGTCGCTTCGCCTAAGCCGGATGCTCCACCAGTTATCAAGGCTACTTTATTTTTAATGTCCATTATAGATCCTTTCGTGTTAGTAAAATTAAAATGAGGGTTGTTTATAGCTTACGATGAGGTTGTGAAACACTGATCAAGCAAGGATTAAGTACAAATGCTGCTCGCCCGCTGACTAAATCTCAATCATTAATTCTTTTTAGCAACCGTTTGGCCGATTTGAGATGCGGTATATCAGCCATTTTACCGTCCAACTGAAGAGCACCCTTACCAGGGTTAGCTGCAAATAATTCAACAATCAGTTTTGCATTATCTATTTCATTTTGAGTAGGCGAGAACGCCTGATTGATTGGATCAACTTGTGACGGATGGATAGCCAACTTACCGGTATAGCCTATGGCACGCGCCGCCACGCACTCTGCTTGCAGACCCTCATGATTGTCTATTTCAGGGAACACGGTATCTAGTGCCTGCACCCCCAATTCTCTAGCTTTAGCCAGACATAAGGTGCGGGCTAATTCGAAAGGCGGTAAAAACCTGCCCTGCTGATCACGGTTTGTTGTAGCACCTAGTTCTGTTGTTAGGTCTTCCGCCCCCCAGCTCAACCCAACCAAACGATTCGAGGTATTACTGATAGTATCGAACCCGAAAATACCTCGCGAGGTTTCCGCTGTGATTCCAATCACTTTGGTATTGCCAAGTTCAATACCATTCTCAGATTCGAGTTGATCAAGCAGCGCAGAGAGCTGCACCAGTTGCTCACCGCTCTCAAGCTTTGGCAACATGATAACGTCTGGTCGGCCAGGCATTACCGCGTCCAAATCCTCTTGCATATGCTGTGTATCCATTGCGTTAATTCGAACCGCCCGTGTTTGCCTACCCGAAAAATTGTCTTTTAAAATACTTTGGACCCGTTTCCGTGCCTGCGGTTTCTCTGAGGCTAATACTGAATCTTCCAAATCNAAAATAATCAGATCAGCAGCAATTGTCCCTACTTTGGCAAGCATTTTTTCGTTGCCACCGGGAATAAAAAACGCGGTTCTAAATTCATTCATATTGATGGATACTACATTAAATGAGTTAAATTTACATCAGTGGTGCTAGCTTGCTCTTAGGTAGATGAGCTGGCAGCAATTGCCTTCTGTATGTCATCGGATTGCGGATTTCCACGCATGGTCAGCCCGCCATTAATCTGAACATTTTCTCCCGTAACAAATGCTTCATCACTCGACAACCATACTGCGGCTGCCGCCACGTCATCTGATGTATTCAATCGCGACAAAGGTACCCTAGACATAAATACATCAGCCAGACCAGGCACTTCAAAGTTACCCTCCGTCATTGGTGTTTTAGTTAGCGCTGGAGAAATTGAATTCGCACGAATGCCATATTGACCATAATCATTCGCAACACAACGGATCAGCGCCTCAGCTCCTGTCTTAGTGCCGATGTAAGCAGCATGATTATTAACCAATGCTTTGGTCGTGGCTGAGGAAATATTAATCAAGGAGCCGCCAGATATGGGATTTTTTATCATCACTCTAACGAACTCAGCAAGAAAATAGTGTACACCCTTAAATTGCAAGTTGACGATTCCATCTAATTCATCATCGGTTATCTCAAGTACAGGCTTTAGCAGGCCCCACCCTGTTGTGTTGATAGCAATATCAACCGTACCAAGCTCCTGTTGCGCCTGTTCTGCTAATTGCCGCACCTGATCGTGATTAGTAATATCACAAAGGCCATAGCTACTGCCTAGCTCAGATGAGAGGGCTTTTAGCGCTTCTTCATTGCGACCACTAACCAATACCTTTGCACCTTCTTCGGTTAGGCGTCGCGCAATTATCTGACCCATATTACTGTTGGTTGCGGCACCCAATACTACCGCCCTTTTACCTTCTAGCCGCTTCATAACAATTACCCTCAAAATTTCACCCTCAATATACCCTTAAGATGCTGTTATTGCCCTACTCAAAAATGACAGCTTAAATGAAACAAATTACTTACTCCTCATCCTTGTTTTGCTATAGCTTCGGTGAGAGAATAAATTATGGATGAATGTTTAGCTCCAAAATACAATGCATTAAGTCGACCCGATCTGCTAGAAATACTAGGCAAAGTGCAAATCGATTCTATGGAAGACATCCATGATGCTGCCGTCGCTTTGCAGTATGTCGGTAATGAGTACGGCCTAAAGATGGCGATATGTGATGATATTTCTTCTCGTGAACCCCTAATAGATCATAATGGTGTTGTGTTAAATGCCGATGTCTTTGGCTGGGTCGAAGATAAGGAGCGATGGTGGGAGAGAGATAGTCTGGCACTACACTCACCAATGGTGAGGGCATGCCGCTATGAAAATGAACCGTTCTGGTGTAATTCTGAGGGCTTTCATTGTCATGGTTATAATCCTTACATAGAAAAAATTGATCTTAAAACGTATTTTGAAGAAGTTGCTCGTTTTCAGTCTGCGATTCTTATACCGATTCATTTACCTTTTGGTCAAATTTCAGCGAGTAGTATTCACTCCTTGGATGCAGGGAAAACAGATTTTTCCAAAGAATTTGAACTTTATGCAGATTTTTTTGCTCTTTTGTTTCGTCGGTTCATTACCGGTTATGTTTCTGCCATAAGAACCACGCGCCGAATTCCATCTGACTGTGTGTTATCTAAACGCGAAGTCGAATGCTTGCGATGGGCTGCTTTAGGTAAAACAGATAGCGAAGTTGGGATAATTATCTCTCTNTCTCACGCTACTATTCGCTATCACATGCACCGTGCGGGTGAAAAACTTAACTCAGTCAATCGTGCTCAAACAATTTTTAAAGCAGGGCAGCTTGGATATTTAGGCGCCAACGACTAGAAGTCGTAATTTGCGCCCTATTAAAATCGATATACCGTAACTCTGACTTTAAGGTTATTGTTGACAGGCACGCTGCGAGTAACAGCATACTCATATAGTCAACCAAAATTGGGTAACTCCAACTATGAAAAGCCCTGATGAATCCATAAATTGGGAAAAAGTGCGAGCGCAAAGTGCTCGAGAATCTCAAAGAAAACAAGTACATATGTTAAAGGCCGGCAATCAAATGGCAGATGCCGCATTGCCTTTGCATAAGTCTATCTATACTGATGACCTTCGTTTCAACGCAGAACGAAAACATATCTTTCTATCGCAACCATTNGTGGCATGCCTTTCTGGCGATATTTCAGCAGCAGGCGATACAATCTTGTTTGATGCTGCCGGCCCTTCTATTTTAGTCACACGCACGAAGGATGGTGAAGCACGAGCCTTCTTGAATATGTGCACACACAGGGGCGCAAAGCTAGTAGAAGAAACTGAACCCTGGTCTGGAGTAAAAAACAAACTCACATGCCCGTTCCATGCATGGACTTTCGACAGTACCGGTCGCCTCATTGGGCAGCCAGGTAAGGAGGGGTTTGAAAAGTGCAATATAGGTGGACGTAATCTAATCGAACTTCCGTGCGCGGAACATATTGGCTTAGTATTTGTAAAAGCTAACCCAGATGCTGACCCTATCGATGCTGAAGAGTTCTTGGGTGACTATGCAGATATACTCGCGCAACTGGAGTTATGGCGAGCAGAGCCGGTAAAGAAAGGTGTGCTTACCGCAGAATCTAATTGGAAATTTGCCCTCGATACTTATGGCGAGAGCTATCACTTTAAAACTCTGCATAAGACAACTATTGCCAAAACCAACTATAACGACAAGCAGGTTTTTAACGCGTTTGGCATGCATCATCGAATTGAATTCCCTAAACTTTCAACTGGGGATTTAATTGATAAAGATGAAAGTGAATGGCCGGAAACTATCTATGGCGGAGTACATTTTCTATTTCCCAACACAGTGATATTTTTTGGCGCAGTAGCTGATAACGTTTTTTTTACTCAAGTATTCCGCTTATTCCCAGACGGCGTTGGCAAAACCCGCTGCCAATTTGCGGTGTATGCGCCATTTGGCGTTGAGTCTGAATCTCATAAGGCAAACTGTATCGCCGCCTACGACGCAACCGCTACAGTAGTCCAGGAAGAAGACTATCGAGTCGCATCCCACGGCTATGCAAACTTGTTATCAGCACCGCAAGATCATCATGTAGTTTTAGGTGCAAACGAGTTAGCGTTACAAGTTGTACATCAACATATAGCAAAAACTATAGGTATGCCACTCGAGCAAAATTGAACCCCAAAAATTCTTTTCGTCCATATTTTCTTGCTATTCTGAGTTATGAATACCAGACATTTAGATATTCTCCACTATCAAAACAGTGTATTGGTTGGATGTGCTGTCAAGGCTATGCTGATAGGGAAATTAGGAGAATAAACAATGTCAACAGTATCAGTAGTGGGCGCGACAGGTCGACAAGGTCTTGCTCAAGTTAAACAACTACTAAAACAAGGTTATGACGTACGTGCGTTATCACGCAGCGACGCACCCGATTTGGGAGAATTTACTCATAAAGTCCGCACTCGATATTTGGATATTGAAGACAAGTCCTCAATTGAAGCAGCGATAGAAGGCTCTCAATTTGTATTTTATAACCACCCACTGCATCTGAACGATAAGCGCGAAGAATTAATTACCAATCTCGGACATGC
>JGI26247J51722_1000343_pt1 | contig 20219 bp, 19 predicted proteins | sample SaaInlV_100m_DNA_2_FD_51722 | JGI IMG/M metagenome (IMG submission 51722)
AACAAACTATTTTTGCTTGAATCAAACTTACCTCCTGTAGATGTGATGTTTTATTACCGAGCTATTGAGTGGCTTGGCGAGACCGCTGATGCTGCCCAAAAGGTGGGATCACGTTTTGAAGTAATGTTAACAAAGTAACCGGAGCTCTTCATGGAAATTATTATACAAAATAGTGATATTCTTATCATGCTGGGTATTGGTTTTGGTTTGTTTATGGCTTGGGGTATNGGTGCTAATGATGTTGCCAACGCAATGGGAACATCGGTAGGTTCAGGCGCAATTACATTTAAGCAAGCGGTAGTTATTGCAATTATATTTGAATTTGCAGGGGCAGTTCTTGCAGGTGGTGAGGTTACGGCAACGGTTCGAAAAGGCATCCTTGATTCTGGATCATTTGTATCTAACCCAGAATTACTGGTGTACGGAATGCTTGCTTCACTTTTAGCCGCAGCTACCTGGTTACTTATTGCATCTTCTCTTGGTTGGCCAGTTTCAACAACACATTCTATTGTAGGAGCGATTGTAGGGTTTGGTGCTGTAGGAGTGGGCGTTGACGCTGTAGCTTGGGGTAAGGTCTATGCAATTATAGCAAGCTGGGTAGTTTCTCCAGTTATTGCTGGAACCTTAGCGATTGTAATTTTTAAGAGCTTGCAAAGTAACATTATTGATACTGAGAAACCTCTTGAGAATGCTAAAAAATACCTCCCTTTTTATGTATTTTTTGTTGGCTTTATTATTTCTTTAGTGACACTGCTTAAGGGGCTTAAACACGTTGAAGCCCTAAAGCATCTTGGTAAAGACCTGCCTACCAGCATGATGATAGCAACTATAGTGGGAATATTAGCTGCTATTCTCGCTGCTATTATTATTAGGCGTATTAAGATAAATCCTGAAGATGACAGTGACTTTTCATATGCAAATATGGAGAAGTTATTTGGTGGATTAATGATCATAACTGCATGCGCAATGGCATTTGCACATGGATCGAATGATGTTGCAAACGCAATTGGCCCTTTAGCCGCAGTCTATAGTATTGTTGAATCAGGGGGGGAGATAGTCTCTAAGAGTGTCTTGCCTTCATGGATTTTACTAGTCGGAGGTGGAGGTATTGTCTTTGGTCTGACAACTTTTGGATACAGGGTAATGAAGACAATTGGTAAAAGCATTACAGAACTTACGCCTAGCCGTGGTTTTGCTGCTGAACTTGCTGCTGCTACAACTGTTGTTTTTGCATCTTATACAGGACTTCCTGTCTCTACTACGCAGGTATTAGTGGGCGCTGTACTTGGTGTGGGTATTGCAAGAGGCCTTGCCTCACTTAACTTGAGAGTGATTAACCGAATTTTTCTGTCTTGGATTATTACGCTTCCAGCTGGCGCCATAATGTCGATTTTATTTTTCTTTATGTTAAAAGGTATTTTTGGCTCGTCATGATCTAATGAAGTTTAGTAAAATGTTAAATAATAAAACTATAAGTAGACGTTCATTATGACTTTAGAAGAAGTCCAGAAAAAACTTGAACTAGGAATAGATCAGTCTGAAGTCACTATGGAAGGCGATGGTTGTAATTGCTCTGCAGTAATTGTTTCACCTANTTTTGAAGGACTATCTTTATTGCAAAGGCAAAGAGCAGTATTAGCGGTTGTTAAAGAAGAGATAAAGAGCGGTGAGCTTCATGCATTAAGTGTTAAAACATTTACCCCCGCAGAGAGATAGTATATAATTCACGTTCTTTTAAATTTGAAGATATAAAGTTATGCAAACAGACATTCATCCTTCTTACGATACTATTAAAGTTGTGTGCAGTTGCGGCAATTCATTTGAAACGCGCTCAACTTCGGGTAAAGACGAACTTCATCTTGATGTTTGTTCAAGTTGCCACCCTTTTTATACAGGTAAGCAAAAAATTATGGATACTGCTGGACGTGTTGAGAAGTTTAAGTCACGTTACGGTGCGTTCAAGCGTTAAATTCTAATTGATTCACTCTAAAGGCCACAAATGTGGCTTTTTTTGTGTCAGAAGCAAAGCAAAATAAATCTCTATAATGATTATAATCAACCTTTTACTGAGAAAAAATAATGGCATTTGACTACATTAATGCGTTACTAAAAAAAGAAGTATCACGTACTCCAATTTGGGTGATGAGGCAAGCAGGTAGGTACTTGCCAGAGTATCGCGCTACTAGAAAAATAGCTGGTGATTTTTTAACTTTATGTAAGTCAAGCGACCTTGCATGTGAGGTTACTCTTCAGCCCCTTGAGCGATTTGACCTTGATGCGGCAATTCTTTTTTCTGACATATTAACGATTCCTGATGCTATGGGTTTGGGGCTTTATTTTGTTGAGGGAGAGGGGCCAAAATTTACTAATCCTCTTCACACGCTCAGCAGCATTGAAAACTTAACGAAGCCAGATGTTGGAGCTGAGCTTAATTATGTTAGTGAAGCAGTTTCTGTAATCAAGAAAAACCTTAAAGGTAAAGTTCCATTAATAGGTTTTACGGGAAGTCCATGGACATTAGCAACATATATGGTTGAGGGAGGCACTAGTAAAACTTTTTCAAGGGTAAAAGCCTTGATGTATGAAAACCCAAAGCACATGCACCAGCTTCTTGATGTTCTTGCTGATACTGTTATAGACTATCTAAATTCTCAAATTGAAGCTGGAGCAGATTCAGTAATGATTTTTGATACGTGGGGTGGGCTTCTCAGTCAAGGTAGTTATGAAAATTTTTCATTAAGGTACATGTCAAAAATTGTGGAAGGGGTTCACCGTAGTTATCAAGGTAGGATTATTCCGGTGACACTTTTCACTAAAGGCGGGGCGGCATGGCTTGAGCAAATTGCTGCAACCGGATGTGATGCAGTGGGCATTGACTGGACAATTGAGCTTGGTGAGGCGGAAAGGAGAGTGGGTTCAAAAGTAGCAATACAAGGTAACCTTGATCCATCTGTGCTTTATGCATCACCTGACGTAATCAAGGCTGAAGCTTTCAAAGTTCTTGATCAATTTAAGGGGCAAACTGGACATGTGTTTAATCTTGGGCATGGGATTACTCCTGATGTTAACCCAGAAAGTATGAAAGTTTTAGTGGATGCAGTTCACTCATACTCTTCCAAAACTTAATAACCCTAATAATATAGACATTAAATTGAGTTTAACTTTGTCTATGTTAAAATTTAATTAAAAAATAGTATTAATAATTATGTCACGAATCTTAAATATTTTCAAACAACTCGAAGCTAAGAACAAGACTGCCTTTATTCCATTCATCACTGCTGGTGATAGTGGCCTGGATAATTCAGAGGCATTGGTTTTTACTTTGGCTGATAGTGGTGCAGATATTATTGAGTTAGGAATGCCTTTTTCAGATCCAATGGCTGATGGGCCTGTAATTGCAAAATCACATGAGAGGGCGGTAGCAGACGGCGTTAACTTGCATGATGTTTTTGCAATAGTTGAGAGGTTTAGAGAGCATAACCAGTCTACTGGTATTGTCTTAATGGGCTATACAAATCCAATTGAGGTGTTTGGCTATAAAGAATTTGCCCTGAGAGCTCATGAAGCTGGAGTAGACGGAATTTTGGTTGTTGATATGCCTCCAGAAGAGGTCCATGATCTTAAGGAAGAGCTCGATAAGCTCGATATTGATCTTATCTTTTTAGTTGCCCCTACTACACAGATGAGCGTTTACAATATATTGCAGAAATGGCAACTGGCTATATATATTTTGTTTCATTGAAGGGCGTAACAGGAGCGGGAAATCTCGATGTTGAATCAGTTAATCATCATTTAGAAAGAATGAGAAATTATTTTAAACTACCAGTGGGAGTTGGTTTTGGAATAAGTAACGCTGAAGTTGCGAAACAAGTTGGTGAGAATGCTGACGCAGTAATTGTTGGTAGTGCCCTAGTTTCAATTATTGAAGAATTGTCCAGTGATAAAGATACAATGATTACGAAGGTTGGGAATCTGGCAAAGGAAATTTCAAATGCAATTAATTAATTTACAAATACTATGAGCTGGTTAGAAAAAATTATGCCATCTATTGGCATAAATACGAAAAAAAATATTCCAGAAGGGATTTGGAGTAAGTGCCCAGAGTGTAGACGAGTTCTTTATCAAGAGGAGCTTGAGCGTCTTCATTATGTTTGTCCAAAGTGTGACCATCATTTAAGAATATCTGCTAGAAAACGTATAGAAGGGTTTTTGGATATTGAACAACAACTTGAGATTGCCGCTAATATTGAATCTGTAGACCCACTTAAGTTTAAAGATCAAAAAAAATACAAAGATCGTTACCAGGATGCCCAAAAAAAAACCAAGGAAAAAGATGCGTTAGTTGTTAAAAGTGGACTATTAAAGGGGATGCCAATTGTAGTTGCAGCTTTTGATTTTAGTTTTATGGGTGGATCAATGGGGTCAGTTGTTGGTGAGAAATTTGTCAGAGCTGCAAATATTGCTATTGAAAACCGACATCCTTTAGTTTGCTTTTCTGCAAGTGGCGGCGCAAGAATGCAGGAAGGCCTTTTTTCTTTAATGCAAATGTCAAAAACTTCGCTTGCTGTTAAATTATTAGCTGATAACAAAATCCCATTCATCTCAGTCTTAACTGATCCAACTATGGGTGGCGTTTCAGCTAGCTTAGCAATGCTAGGCGATATTCAGATTGCTGAGCCCAATGCAAGGATAGGTTTTGCAGGAGCCAGAGTTGTTGAACAAACGGTTCGAGAAGAGTTGCCAGAAGGGTTTCAAAGAAGTGAATTTTTACTTGAGAAGGGCGCTATTGATATGATAGTGCATAGGTCAGACTTACGTCAAAAAGTTTTTCAGATCCTTTCCGCACTTCACCTCAATAACTAAAAATAATAGTAATATTTGTTTCGTGAATCAATGGGGTAAATTTTGAAGATATTTTTGGCCAATCCAAGAGGTTTTTGTGCTGGTGTTGATCGTGCTATAGAGATAGTCGAGCGCGCTATTGAAAAACATGGCGCACCGATTTATGTTCGTCATGAGGTTGTTCATAATAAATTTGTTGTGAGTAACCTAAAAAAGAAAGGCGCAATTTTTGTTGATGAGATTGATGAAGTTCCCAAAGGAAGCGTTGTAATTTTTAGTGCGCACGGAGTATCACAAGCNGTAAGAAAAGANGCTACTGAGATTTCAGATATTATTTATGATGCAACTTGTCCTTTAGTAACGAAAGTACATAAAGAAGTCATCAGGCGCCAAAAACAAAATCATCAAGTTATTTTGATTGGCCATGGTGGTCATCCAGAGGTTGAGGGAACCTTAGGACAGTCAGATTCATTTAGAAGTATTGCTTTAGTTGAGTCAATTAAAGATATTAAAGACCTAGAACTGTCTGAAGATTTGGATATTTCCTATACAACGCAGACTACTTTGTCAGTTGATGATACTCAAGAGATTGTTGACTCTCTTAAAGCTAAATTTCCAAAAATTCAAGCACCTAATAAAAGTGATATTTGTTATGCAACTCAAAATCGCCAGGACTCAGTCAAGTCTATGATTAAAAACTCAGAAATACTTCTTGTTATTGGTTCAAAAAACTCTTCTAACTCGAACCGGCTTAAAGAGATTGCAGAAAATGCAGGTAAGCCAGCTTATTTAATTGATGGAGCAACTGACATTGAAAATGATTGGTTAAATGGTATTACATCTATTGGAGTTACAGCTGGTGCATCAGCTCCAGAGGTTCTAGTTCAGGCAGTAGTGTCTTATCTGATGATGAATGGTGGTAGTGAAATTATTGAAGTAAGCGGCGCTAGAGAGTCTGTAAATTTTCCAGTGCCTGAGGTGCTAAGAGTCTAAAAGTATTAATTAATTTAANAGAAGATTAGGAATTTAAATTTATGAAAAAATATGGTATTTATGGAATCGGCGCTGCAATAGTTGATACTGAAGTTATTGTAAGTGATTCATTTTTAAGTGAAAATGCTATTGGTAAAGGTTTGATGACTCTTGTTGACGAAAAACGACAAAAATACTTAATGGATGAGCTGACCAGTCAGCGCGTAGCTGTTAAAAGGAGTTGTGGAGGGTCTGCATGCAACTCAGTAGTAGCAGCAAGTAGATTTGGATCTTCAGCTTTCTTTTCTGGCAAAGTTGCAGATGATGACGAGGGTATTTTTTTTGTTAAAGATTTAAATCGTGCTGGTGTGGATTTCCATCAAGTTGACCCTTCTAGTGGTGTTACAGGTAAATGCTTAGTAATGATTAGTCCTGATGCAGAGCGAACAATGAACACTTATTTAGGNGCTAGCCTNGAGCTTTCATATCGAGAAGTTGATGAAGGGGCTTTAGCATCTTCAGAATGGCTATATATTGAAGGCTATGTTGTGACTGATGATGAAAGAACAGCTGTTGCAAGAGATGCTATGAGTTATGCAAAGAAGAGTGGGGTTAAAACCTCATTGAGCCTTTCTGATCCATTTGTTGTTGAGGTTTTTTCGGATAACATAAGAACTATTATTGGTGATGATGGTGTGGATTTAATTTTTTGTAATGGTGATGAAGCTAGGAGTTTTACTGGAACACATACAGTAGAAGCGGCCGCTGAAGAATTAAAGAAATATGCTAAAACCTTTGCTATTACGAGAGGCGCAGGCGGGTCACTAGTTTTTGATGGAACCAATATGATTCATACTCCAGGTGTTCTTGCAAGTGCAGTTGATACGAATGGTGCGGGTGATATGTTTGCAGGTTCTTTTTTATATGCACTTGGTCTTGGTAAGGACTTTTCTTGGGCTGCTGAGTTTGCTAATGCTGCTTCATCGAGAGTGGTTAGTCAATTCGGACCAAGAATACGGGTGATTGAATATATTAGCCTTAAGCAACAATTTAGTATTCAGTAATTAAATAGTAGGGTAGGGATTTAGAGTTAAAAAAATGAAGCTTTAATTCTGGACTATTAGATGTTAGGTTATTGGTTCTATTAAGTTGTATATTATATTTCAATTTAATCTATAATTTTTGCCAAGGGGCTAAGTTACTTGAGGAACATAAAATGAAAAAAGCAGTCAGCAGGTTATTTCAGCTAAGAAAAGCGCTAGATGAATGTGAAAAAGAATTTGGATTGGGTGAGTTTTCTGAAGTCGAAAGAGCGGTTTTTTCTTTCATCACTTCTAATTCTAATGTAACAATTACTGCAATAAAAAATGATCCATACTTCTCTAAGTATTCATTATCAACAATAAAACGTGCAGTTCTATTTCTAACTTCTAACGGCGTAGTTAGTGCAAGTCAGTCTTTAACTGATAAGCGTGAAATGATATTAGTATTTGATCATTAGTTCATTAGTTCATTAGTTCATTAGTTCATTAGCTCTCAAGCTATAATAAGTTTTAGTGCGTTAGTTTTTAACTAGCAATACCTCTAATTAGTAAAATTACTATTGGAGTCACTAAGTCTGTTTGAAGTTTCATGCAGGCTCTAAACTTGGATAAATTTATGAATTATTTTGGCAGCACATATTGCTTAGAAAATTTTAGTTTTGCTAATAAGTTGTCTGTCTGATGCAAGACAAGTTAGCAGGATTCCTTTATAAAAATATCATATCTTTTCTTGTCATTATCTTTGTAACATTTATTAATGGCCAGGCATTTATTAGTGGAAACATTATTTGGCTCCCTATTGGAGCAGTATCTTTATGCTATCTTTTATTTGGCTTTAATGTTTTTATAGCAGTTTTTCTGGCTATAACATTTTCATCTTTATGGTTTCATGACTCATCTTTTATAGGTATAAATCTTATACATCTCGTAGGCACATTCTCGCCATTACTAGCTATTGCTAGTATGAAATTTTTTAAATTATCGAATTTTTTTGAAGGCGGGAAGCTGGTTTTTCAACATTTACTTTTTTTAGCTATATTAACAGCTCTTTACAACACACTTATGAAATTTTTTGTTTATTCATATCTCTCATCTGGCAAGCCAGACGATTTATCCATTAATGCCATTAATTTCATAACAAATTATTTGATTGGAGATGTTCTTGGTTGTTTAGCTATTTTATTTTTTGCTGCACTAGTCGTTGTTCCTGGAATTCACTTCTTTGCCCCTAAACTTGTTCCATCTAAATTTAAAGCTAAGTAAATTATAATTTTTAGCTATTTTTAATCAAAAATTAAACTAGGCTATCTATTAATTTACTTGCGCTTCTAATACGAGAAAAGTCAGCTTCCATAGTTTCACTGGAAATTAAAGTATTTTGGTTTCTTAATTGAAACTGCTTTGGCTTCGTTTGAATTAAATTAATTATCTTTGATGTGTCAATAAGATTTTTTTCATTTAAAGTTATTTCTAGCTTCTCATCATAAATATTAATTTTGAGTATCCCTATTTCCTTAGATTGTATTTTTAATGAGGTCGATTCAAATAAGTTATTAGTTTGATCTGGGAGGAGGCCAAAGCGATCAATCATTTCTATTTTTAGATCTTTTAATTCGTCATCATTTCCAGCACTTGCAATTCGTTTGTAGAGAATTAATCTCTCATGTACATCTGGTAGATAAGTATCAGGAATGATGCAAGCAATTCCTGAATTAATTTCAACTTCTTCAACTAATGCATCTTTAATATCAAATTTGGTATTGTTTTTTATTGCTTGAATGGTACGCTTTAATAAGTCATGATATAAATTAAACCCAATTTCTGATATTTTACCGCTTTGATTTTCTCCCAAAAGATCTCCCGCACCTCTAATCTCAAGGTCATGATTTGCTAGCATAAATCCGGCTCCAAGCTCTTCAAGTGAAGCTATAGCATCTAGTCGTTTTTTTGCATTTGCTGTAATTGACTGNTGAGACTTAATTATAAGATAAGCGTATGCCTTATGATGAGATCTGCCAACTCTGCCTCGAAGCTGATGAAGCTGTGCAAGCCCAAAATTTTGTGCATTATTGATAATAATTGTATTAGCACTTGGAATATCAATTCCAGTTTCAATAATAGTAGTACAAACTAAAAGCTGAAAGCGCTGATGATAAAAATCGGCCATTATTTGCTCAAGTTCTTTACTTGGCATTTGGCCATGGGCAATTCGAATTTGAAGGTTTGGCATAAGATCGCTCAAAGATTCTGCCATATTATCAATTGTATCAATATCATTATGAACAACAAAGATTTGCCCACCTCGATGCAACTCACGAGAACATGCTTCCTTGATAGTATTTTTATCCCATTCATCAACAAAGGTCTGTATTGCTGTTCTTTTAGCTGGAGGGGTGGCAATAATTGACATTTCTCGAAGTGAGCCTAACGCCATATTTAGTGATCTAGGTATAGGTGTTGCAGTCATAGTCAATATATCACTTTGACCGCGGATTTTTTTAAGTGCTTCTTTTTGCTTTACCCCAAATCGATGTTCTTCGTCAATAATAATCAAACCTAAGTTATGATATTTAATAGTTCCTTGGATCAGTTTATGAGTCCCAATAATAATATCAATCTTTCCATCATTAAGATGAGATTTAATTTCATTTTGTTCTTTTGTGTTTTGAAACCTTGAAAGGGATTTAATTACAATTGGAAATTTGGAGAAGCGGTCATTAAAAGTTTGTTCGTGTTGGTTAGCTAAAAGTGTCGTAGGAACAAGAATTGCAACTTGCTTGCCAGATTCAACAGCTATAAAAGCAGCTCTCATTGCAATTTCAGTTTTACCAAACCCAACATCTCCACATACCAGTCGATCCATTGGTCTTTCAGATTGCATATCTAAAAGAACATCATCCATTGTTTTTAGTTGATCTGGTGTTTCCTCAAATGGGAAGCTGGATACAAAAGAACTATAAGAGTCATTTGGCGCTGGATAAGCAAATCCTTTTTGAGATTGACGCTTTGCATAAATTTCTAATAGTTCAGCGGCAACATCATAAAGTGCTTCTGCTGCCTTTCTTTTTGCTTTGGCCCACTGCTGACTTCCTAATTTATGAAGAGGGGCATTATCTGAACTTGCACCAGAGTATCTAGAGATAAGGTTAAGCGCTGCAATGGGAACCATTAGTACTGAGCCATTGGCATACTCAAGTGACAGAAAATCTTGTTGATTGCCATCAAAACTTCGACTTTTAAGTCCTAAATATCGGCCAACACCATAATGCTCATGAACGACAGGGTCACCTAACTGGATCTCAACAAGACTTTTAATAGCTTCATCAAAATCTTTATGTTTTGCTCTTCGTCTTCTCCGCTGTTTTACAGCATCTTTTCCAAACAAATTATTTTCAGTAATAATTGCAATCTTCTCAAAAAGAACACCTTCACTCAGGCTTGCATTAGTAATGCAGAGCCCATTATTTTGACTATGAAAGTCACTCCAATGAGAGCAGTCGTTTACTTTAAGTTGGTGAGTGGAAAGTAGATCAGTGAGAACACTTTGCCTGCCTTCTGATTCACAAACGATTAATACTTGCCCATCAAAATTTTCAATAAACTTAATTAACTTATTAAGTGGCTTTTTTGTTTGGGCTTCTATTTTAAGTGGGGGAAGGATAGAAGATGAGAAGTTGTAGCCTTCTTCTTTTTCTATTTTTGAGCTTTGTATTTGTACTTGCTTTTTATCTGAAAGTTTTTTGAAAAATCTTTCAGTGTTTAAAAATACTTTATTAATTTCTAGAGGGAGTCTTTCTAGTGAACCTTTACAATATTCAAAACGCTCTAATAATTCTTTAGCCTGAAGCTCCATCGCTTCGTTAAGTCCTTTTTGATAAAAGATTACAGGCTCACCCAAAATATAATCAAATAGAGTTTCAGTTGTTTTAAAAAATAAAGGTAAATAAAATTCTATTCCGCCTGGATAACGTCCTTCACTAACTTCGTTATAAATGAATCCATCAGTATTTCCAAATTCTGATAAGTAGTTATCTTTAAAGATTGAAATACTGTCACTATCTGTTGCAAATTCTCGAGCAGGCAGTAGCTTGATTTCTTTAATAATTTCAATTGACCTCTGCGAAGATGTATCAAAAGATCTGATTGAATCTATCTCATTATCAAATAGGTCAATTCGATATGGATTTTTAGTGCCCATTGGGTACAAATCAATTAGGGCGCCCTTAATGCAGAACTCACCTTGCTCCATTACAGTTGTAACTCTGCGATATCCTATTTTTATAAGATTTTCAGAAAAGGACTTAATTTCAAGATTTTGTTTAGTTTTTAGGTGAAGGCTATATATTTCAATATAATTTTTGGGACACAATCTTTGTGATAACGTCTCAAGTGTTGTTATTACGATGCCAGATTTTAGAGAGGGCAGTTTTGAAAGTGTTTCTAACCTCGATGAGACAATATCTGGATGTGGTGAGAAATGGTCAAAAGCTAAAACCTCCCAACTTGAGAAATCTAATATTTCTAAAGAGGTGTTAAAAAAATTGAGTGCTTTTCTAACCTCATCATAATGAGTAATATCTTTTGCAATATAGAGCACTACTTGCTTTTGAGATTCAGCAAATTCAATAAGCGCTAGTGCTTCNGAGGAGCCATANAGAGATCCCCANTAATTTTTTAAGCCAGATGAGAANGGCTTAAATTCTTCTGAATATAAAATGTTCATAAGATATGAACATTTTCCTTAGCTAGCATTTTAATAAGTTGGATTGTTGGAAGTCCAATTAGGCTGTTAGGGTCATTGCCCTCCATACGACTAAATAATGCAATTCCTAGTCCTTCAGACTTGAAACTACCAGCACAATTAAGAACATCTTCTTTCTTTAGGTAGGACAAAATTTGATTATCAGAAAGTTGTTTAAAGGTAACTTTGAAAAGCTCAACATGAGTTTGAATTTTTAAGGTTTCAGTATTCAAGAGAACCAATCCAGTAAGAAATGTAATAGTTTTTCCAGAGCTTTTCTTTAGCTGCAAAAAAGCATTCTCATGACTACCTGGCTTTGTTAATATTTCATCATCTTCATTATTTCCATTACCAAGGGTAGCTACCTGATCTGATGCAATAATNAAACCTGAATGAGATTTGGCTACCTCTAGAGCCTTTTCTTTAGATAAGCGATTAACTAAATTAAAAGGAGNNTCTCCATTTTTTCTTCTTTCATTAATGTTTGGCGCTGNTGCTTTAAAGTCAATACGAAGCTTCTCTAAAATAGNTTTTCTAAATGGCGACGATGAGGCTAGAATGAGTGACACTANAAGTTTAAAAATTGTAAAATATTCTAATATTTTACTTCAATCAGGCAGAATTTATGAGCTTATCAATAGTAGTCGCAATGGATGAAAATCGTCTGATTGGTAAAGACAATAAGTTGCCGTGGCATCTTCCTGCAGACCTTGCTTATTTTAAAAAAAATACTACAGGAAAGTCAATTGTAATGGGTCGAAAAACCTATGACTCTATTGGCAGGCCATTACCAAATCGTCGTAATATTGTAATTTCTCGAAACTCAAAAACTTTAATCACAGGTTGTGAAGTTTTATCTAGCATTGATGAGATGCTCTCAATCACTAAAGATGAAGATGAGGTAATGATAATTGGGGGAGCTAGTCTTTGTGAGCAGTTATTGCCCCAAGTTAGTAGATTATATATTACGAAAATTGAAGGTAAATTTGATGGGGACGTCTATTTTCCAGAATATAATGAGGCTGATTGGCGCCAAGTTAGCTGTGAGTCACATCTTCCAGATGATTTGAATGAGCACGCTCATCACTTTTTAGTTTTAGAGCGGCAATCATGAAAAATATTATTTTATTCGGTTTAATAGCTTTGTACCTATCAGGCTGCATCTTTACTAAAGTTGTTACTGTTCCTATGAGGGTTACTGGAGCAGTTGTATCTGTAATACCAGTTGTTGGCGATGGAGTTAATAGTGTCTTGGGCGCAAGCGCTGATGTAATCGACGCAATACCTATCTAACTTGCTTGAAGTAACTGCTTACTTTTGGCTGCAAGAACTTCTTTTAACGCTTTTGGCATTACTTTGACAAAATGAGTTATTTCTTCATTCCAATTGCTGAGTATTTTTTCAGCTATTTTTGAGCCAGTCAATTCGAAATGATTAGTTATAAATTCAAATAACTCTGAAGTGGATTCTTTATCCATTGGATCAAAGTCTATCGAAGATGAATTAGACCTCCCCTGAAGAGTTAGGTTAGGATTATATATAAAAGCTATTCCGCCGCTCATCCCAGCGCCAAAGTTACGACCAACTTCACCGAGTATTACTGCACGCCCACCTGTCATATATTCACAACCATGATCCCCAATTCCTTCAACAACAGCAATCAGTCCAGAGTTTCTGACGCAGAAACGCTCTGAAACCTGCCCTGACAAATACATTTCACCTCCAGTAGCACCATATCCACAAACATTTCCAGCAATAATTTCATTATGCGCTAAGTAGGTGGAATCTTTTGGTGGATAAATAACAATCCGACCACCAGACAGGCCTTTACCAACATAATCGTTAGCATCACCCTCAATCGATAGAGTTATTCCATTTGCAAGAAATGCCCCAAAAGACTGACCTGCAGACCCTTTAAAGTCAATATCTATTGAGCCATTTTTTAGATTATTACCATTTCTAGTTTTGACAATATGTGAGGAAAGCATAGCGCCAACAGCTCTGTCAACATTAGAAATGTTTGATTGAAATTTAACTTTACCATTTCCTTCAATAGCCTTTTTTGATTTAGCAATTAAATCATGATCCAGTTGCTCATTGAGTTGATGGTCTTGTTTTATAGTTTGATAGGTGCCCGCATTCCTATATTGATTATCAGCAGGTGTTAATATCTTACTAAGGTCAATTGAGTCTTGCTTCCAGTGATTTATTGCTTTGTTCATTTCAAGCATATCAACTCGGCCAACCATGTCAGTCAGTTTTTTAAATCCAAGTTCCGCCATAATAGTACGTAAATCCTCTGCCACCATAAACAAGTAATTAACGACATGTTCAGGCTTACCAGTGAATTTTTTACGTAAGACTTTGTCTTGAGTTGCAATGCCAACAGGACAAGTATTGAGATGGCATTTCCGCATCATAATGCAGCCTAAAGTTATAAGCGGTGCTGTAGAAAAACCAAACTCTTCAGCCCCTAATAACGCCGCTATTGCAACATCTCTTCCGGTTTTAAGTTGCCCATCAGTTTGAATAACTACTCTTGAGCGTAAATCATTCATCACCAGTGTTTGGTGAGTTTCAGCAACGCCTAGCTCCCAAGGAAGTCCTGCATGTTTAATTGAGGTCAAAGGAGAGGCGCCAGTTCCACCATCATGTCCAGCAATAACAATATGATCTGATTTTGCTTTCGTTACTCCTGCAGCAACAGTTCCTACACCAACCTCAGAAACTAGCTTGACACTAATTCGAGCTGCAGGATTAGATCTTTTAAGATCAAAAATAAGTTGTGATAAATCTTCAATAGAATAAATATCATGATGCGGCGGTGGGCTAATTAGACCAACACCTGCAGTTGAGCAGCGTATTTTAGCAATAAAATCATCTACCTTTCCACCAGGAAGTTCACCACCCTCACCAGGTTTAGCACCCTGTGAAACCTTAATTTGAAGTTCATCAGCATTATTTAGGTACTCAATGGTAACACCAAATCGACCAGAGGCCACTTGCTTGATCGCGCTTCGCCTAGAATCTCCATTGGCATCTGGAGTCCAACGGTTTGGATCTTCTCCACCCTCACCAGTATTCGATTTACCGCCTATTTGATTCATAGCAATTGCAAGAGATTCATGAGATTCTGGAGATATTGAGCCCAAGCTCATTGCTCCTGTAACAAATCTTTTGACAATCTCTTTTGCTGATTCAACTTTATCAATATCAATTGAGGTGCCTGATTTAAATGACATGAGCCCTCTAAGAGTACAATTTCTAGTGCCCTCTTCATTAGATTTTTTAGCAAATTCCCAGTAAGCATTTTGATCATTACTTCTAGCAGCCTGCTGCAAGCTCGTAATAGTTTCTGGCTCCCACATATGTTTTTCACCACCACTTCGCCAAGCATAATGGCCAAGGTTATTGAGCGAGTTTGAGAGAAATGCTTTTTTATGTTGCTGCTCAGATTCAGTTTGAATGACGTCAAATCCAACACCACTAATGCGACTCGCTGTTTCGAAAAAGCATTTATGCATGACCTCACCGGATAAACCAACAGCCTCAAAGATTTGAGCGCCCTTATAGGAGGCAAGAGTTGAAATGCCCATTTTAGCCATCACTTTGAGCATTCCTTTTGCTATTGCCTTACGATATGCGGTGACTATAGCGTCGTCGTTTTCTAGTGCTACTAAGTTATCTCTTCTTGCCTGCCATAAGGCTTCAAAAGCTAAGTATGGATTAACAGCATCTGCACCAAAGCCTGTCAATAGGCAGAAGTGATGAACTTCTCTAGCCTCACCAGTTTCAACAATTATTCCAACTTGAGTTCGCTTATGAGAAGCCACTAAGTGACGATGGACTGCTGAAGAAGCTAGGAGTGCACTTACGGCATTTCGCTGAGAGTCAATTTTTCTATCAGATAATACAACAAGGCTATGGCCATCATTAATAGCTTGAGTACTTTGTGCGCAAATTGAATCAAGCATTTTATTTAGGCTTTGGCCCTCGTTTATGTCATAGGTAATATCAATTGTCTGACTTGTCCATCCTCGATGATTGCAATCTTTAAGTGAGGACATTTCTTCATTTGTTAAAATTGGGTGCTCAATGATTAATCGGTTTGCATTTTCAGCTTTATTAGTCAGTAAATTTCCTTCAGGGCCAATCGAGCAGCTTAAAGACATAACAATTTCTTCACGAATTGAGTCAATAGCTGGATTAGTAACCTGAGCAAAAAGCTGTTTAAAGTAGTCATAAATTATTCGTGACTGATCTGAAAGGCACGCAAGTGCCGAGTCATTGCCCATTGATCCAACTGGGTCTCTCAGCTCAGTTACAAGAGGCAGTAGCATAAACTTAAGAGTTTCAGTGCTATAACCAAAGGCTTGTAAGCGGTTGATAAGTGTATCTGGGAAAAAGCCTTTATCACTAGTATTAGTTTTTAAATCGGATAGGGATATTTGTTGCTCTTTTAGCCAATCACCGTAAGGATTTTTAGACGCAAAGCTATTTTTAATTTCATCATCATCAACTAACCTGCCTTTTTCAAAGTCAACAAGAAACATTTTTCCAGGCCTAAGGCGACCCTTTGATTTAACGTTATTAGTTGCAACATCCACAACACCAACTTCAGATGCCATAATNACAAGATCATCGTGTGTTAGATAGTAACGTGATGGCCGAAGACCATTTCTATCAAGAACAGCTCCAATATATCTTCCGTCAGTAAAGGCAATAGACGCCGGTCCATCCCAAGGCTCCATTACATTTGAGAAATACTCATAAAAAGCTTTTTTCTCTTGACTCATTTCCGTGTCATTTTGCCAAGCTTCNGGAACCATCATTAATACTGCTTCCTGAAGAGACCTTCCATTCATTAATAGAAATTCTAGAACATTATCAAAGCTACCAGAGTCAGAAACTTCAGTTTCAATTATGGGCAACGTTTTTGATAAATTATCACCAAAAACCTCACTTTCTAGGACTCCTTCACGCGCCCTCATCCAGTTAAAGTTACCTTGGCGGGTATTAATTTCACCATTATGGGCCATAAACCTGCAAGGCTGAGCGCGATCCCATGAAGGGAATGTGTTGGTTGAAAATCGTGAGTGTATCATGGCTAAATAGGTGCTAAATTTCTTATCATTTAGATCTGGATAAAAGTCTAATAGCTGCGAACCCATTAGCATGCCTTTATAAATAATTACCCTGGTAGAAAGGCTACAAATATAAAAAAGCAATGCCTGAGAAAGTGACTCATCAGTACGAATAATCTTCGAGACATTTTTGCGAATGATATAAAGAATCCCTTCAAAAGNCTCTGTATTTATACTTTGAGAGTTACCAATAATAAGCTGTTTCATTACCGGCTGTGAATTTCGAGCTGTNTCTCCAACATTTGCTTTATCAGAGTCAACTGGGACATCGCGCCAACCAATTAGAATTTGTCCCTCATCCTTTATAACTTTTTCAATGACTGATATGCAATGTTTTCTTTCTTTATTATCTTGAGGTAGAAAAACATTTCCAACACCATAATTTCCAGCAGTTACTGCAATGCCAAATAGCGCTTTAATTTCCTTAGAAAAAAAATCGTGAGGTATATTGGTTAAGATTCCAGCACCATCACCAGTATTTGCCTCACAGCCACAAGCACCACGATGGTCCATGCGAGAGAGCATTTCTAGTGCATCTTTTGTAATTTTATGAGAAGAATGGCTCTTGACGTTGGCGATAAAACCGACACCACAATTCTCCTTCTCATTATTAGGATGGTAAAGTCCTCGCGCCTTCGGTAGGTGTAATTGTTTATTTTTCATGGAAACTGAATGTAGAACTGAAAATATATAATACCTTATTTTAGCTGATTTTTAAACTCCAAATTTGCCTACTTATATTGTTATAGTGCGGATATTAAGGTAGAATATTTTTATTTTATTACTCTTATGCTAGCAATTATTTCGCCTTCAAAGACGCAAGATTTCTCTCAATGTGATATTGATTTTTATTCTCAAACTAGACACTTAGAAAACTCTAGTGAGCTTGTTAGTATTTTGAAAAAGAAAAGCCAGTCTCAAATTTCTAAACTGATGGCATTGAGTGAGAAATTATCTAAGTTGAATTTTGATCGCTTTCAAAAATTTAAATTGCCCTTTAATCGAGACAATGCAAAGCAGGCAATACTTGCTTTTAAAGGAGACGTTTATAACGGAATTGATGCCCCGGCTCTGTCAACTGACGACCTAAAATTTGCGCAAGACAGTGTTCGAATGCTTTCTGGTCTTTATGGCGTTATAAGGCCACTTGACCTAATACAGCCCTATCGCTTAGAGATGGGAACTAAACTTTCTAACTCTAAAGGTAAGGATCTTTATGAGTATTGGGGAACTGAGATTAGCGATGTCCTCAATGAGGATGAGTCTGAACTGATAGTAAACCTTTCATCCAATGAGTACTTCAAAGCTGTAGATAAAAAAATACTTAATGCGAAAGTTTTGGATATTGTGTTTAAGGAGAAAAAAGGTGAAGTCTACAAAGTTATAGGTATTTATGCGAAGCGCGCAAGAGGTTTGATGGTGAATTATATTATAAGAAATCGATTGAGGAGTCCAGAGGGACTTAAAGATTTTGTCGATGAAGGCTATAGATTTGATAAAGAACTTTCTAGTGAGTCTTCTTGGGTTTATCTCAGAGACTAAAGCCCACAATATTTGTAAAACTATTTTAAGTGCCCCTGATTCCTTTGACTGGTATTATTTCCAGTCTTTTACTGTGTAAAAACTACTAATGATTAAAGTATATACTTCGCACTCTTGCTTTTACTGCACAAGAGCAAAAAACTATCTCGATAATCTTGATATTGAATATGAAACGCTCAACATTCAAGAAGACAAAGATGCGCGAGACTTTTTTGTTAAATCTGGCTTTAGAACGGTCCCTCAAATTTTTGTAAACGATAAGCTCTTATGTAAGGGCGGGTCTGATGGATTAGCACAAATGAGCAAAGAAGATATTCATAATAAAGTTTTTGAGATTACTGGTTCACGCATTTAAATATCTCTAATTCCAGCAACGCCTTGAGCTCCTATACTCAAAGCTTTTTCAATTAGATTTTTCTTCATCCCGCCAAGTAAAAAAACTGGTAAATTACACTTCTCAATAATGCCAGAGGCATCTTCCCATCCTAAAGGGGGGGAGTCTGGATGAGTCAGTGTCTTTTCTATTGGTGACAAGCTGATGTAATCAGCAGAAATATTTTCTGCATGCAGCGCCTCTTCCAGGTTATGCGTTGATGCGCCAATTAATTTTTCTTCAATAACTGGCCTTTCTTTTAATGACATTAGCTCTAAACTAGTTAAGTGCCAGCCATCACAAAGCTCATTAAAGGTTTTACTTGGTGTATTTAGAATAAGTTTTGCCTGGCTTTCTTTACAGAGCCTGTTTATTTTTTTTATGTAAGCATGATCAAGAGAAGTCTTACTTCTTAGCTGTATGAATTTAATGCCATTCGTTAGTTGTTTTTTACATTCATTAATGACCATGTCAGACTGATGATCATCAGGCGTAATCCAATAAAATTTTGGAAGTGAAAATTTATGAATAATTCTCCACATAGTTGGGAGTAATTTGAAATTTTTGAACTTTTCTTCACTACTCCAAGTAATTTCTTGTCCTTCAAACCCTAATGGCTCACCAAGATAATTATCAATACTATAAACCGATAAATTGATGGTTTTTTCAGGATAGATATGCTGAATCTCTTGAACTAAATGACAGTCTTTAACGATAATTCCTGTCTCTTCAAAAAGTTCTCTTACGATTGCGCTAACGTGGTCTTCACCATGCTCTACTTTGCCACCAGGAAGCTCCCAATAACCTGCCATAAATTGGTTTTTTTGACGCTTAGCAATAAATACCTCATTATTACTATTGTGTATTATCCCAACTACTACTTCAATACTGGTATTTTTATTAAGCACGTTTTTTTAATTTTCAGGTATTTGATGGATGCATTTTCTATTATCACCGCTAACACAAGTCCGAGGTAAAATAACGACTTTAATATTTGAAATTATATAGTGAAACTTGATAAAAAAATCCAATCACTCATGCCCTTTAAGGCTTGCCTTAAAGCCAATCTTATAGGTATTGAAAAAGAGGGTTTGCGCGTTTCAGGTGATGGAAGTATTGCTCAAACGCCTCACCCAGAGGGATTAGGCTCTGCTCTAAAAAATCCTGCAATAACTACAGACTTTAGTGAGGCTTTACTTGAATTAGTCACTCAACCTTTAAAGGGCGCTGATCAAGTTCTAGATGAGCTCACGACAATCCATAATTATATTTACCATCACTTGCCAGAAGATGAGCGATTTTGGCCTGCCAGTATGCCCTGTATATTAAGAGGTCAAACCAATATACCTATTGCGAATTATGGGAGTTCAAATTTAGGAATGATGAAGACAGTTTATAGGCGCGGCCTATCTAATCGCTATGGCAGCGTAATGCAGGCAATTGCTGGTATTCATTTTAACTATTCATTTTCATTAGAGTTTTGGCAGTCCTACCGTGAAGTAATATCGAAAACTGATACAGACTCTAAGGGCTTCATGGATGATCACTACATGGGACTCACT
>JGI26247J51722_1000349_pt1 | contig 20087 bp, 22 predicted proteins | sample SaaInlV_100m_DNA_2_FD_51722 | JGI IMG/M metagenome (IMG submission 51722)
CAAATGTATACACCTTAACAATACACACCAAAACTTCTGATGACTGTTATGATTGTGAGCCTCCAAAACTAACCCGAGTTGAAGTTCATGTTACTTCTAACAATTCAGATAATCTAAATGATGGTTCATTACCTCTAATTTCAGAAACCCGAGATTATGTTTGGATAGTTGACACGTCAACTGAACTACCCGTGTTTGGAAATCATATGACTCCAATAATCGCAGATCCTGGAGACGAAATTGAAATCGTTATGGTAATTACAGACAATAGAACGTTAAAGCGATTCATTGATGCTGGCAGCTATACAAATTTTAAAGAACGACCAAACGACATGAATTTATTTTATGCAAATAACTTTGATAATTTAGGCAAAGTAAGCAACACGTTTTATGAGTGGAATAAAACTGGTGATGATTTAGTTTATGATTATTCTGAATCTGTAAAATGGCAACCAGCTGATGTCACAATTGACGAATACTTTGACTCAGAAAACGATTCTCTAAAAAATGACGATTACCTGATTGGAACATTTACAATCTCATTTAAGATGAAATTTTTACAACCAATGGATACAACTGAGCTATGGGTTCAGGCAACTGATGGTTCTGGAAATTTCTTCAAAGTTGCACTTCCATTAACTTTGAAAGTTTCTGGAAATGAACCATTGGTGTTTGAATCAAAAGTAAATCAAAAGGTCTTGAGTTTCTATGATGAACAGAAATTTATCGAAATAGTTTCAGTTTGGAACGGTTCGTCACAAGATGTATCACAACTTGCATCTCTTCTTGGAATTTCAGATCAAGAGATGCCACCGTGGGTTGCAAATTTGGCTCTGTGGGTATCAGAAGGTAAGATTACACCAGGAGACATGATTGTCTCAATTGAGCACTTGATAAACAACTAGAAGTTTAATTTCAAAACATTTTCCGCACGGACTGTTTTCAGTTTGAAATATTAAAACAAAATCATCTTGACTGCCTTATTTACGACTAGAAGTAGGTTTGATTTTTAAAAATTAGAAACTTAAAAGATTAAAATTTAATGATAATTTCAGTTAGACATGGCAAAAATCCCTCAAAAAGCATTTCATACTGGAACAATAGAAAAAACAATTAAAATTAATGTATCAAAGGACAAAGTTTGGAGAAAAATTAGCAACATCGTAGGCTTATCATCGTGGTTAGTAGACGTAAAGAAAACAGAGTACCTGTCCATAAAGAAAAAGGGCGTAGGCGCAATTAGATTAATTACATTTGCAGACAAAACAGAGATAGAAGAGCACATTGTGGCATGGGAAAAGGGCGAATTTTTTACATATGTTGCGACAGAAGGATTGCCGCTAAGAGCATATGTTGCTACAATTTCAATTAAAAAGAAAACAAAGACAACTACAGAATTGACTTGGAGATCATATGTGAATAGTAAAAAAATGACCGAAAAACAATTCTTGGAATTTTTAGTGTTTATGGGTTCCTTTTATGAGGCATCACTAGAAAATCTAAAAACGTTATTGGAAAAATAGCATCGCATGTGCGATTAGTTTTACTAAACAGAACAAGATCACACGCATTTTAGAGAAAAGTTAAGGGCGTTCTGTTTTAAAATTAGAATGATTTCTTAAAAATCAGACATAGGGTTGGCAGAGTCTAGCAATCCCAATCATCCTCATCTAGTATGTTGAAATGGCACAAGATGGAGTTTCGGCTAGAAGACGTTGAACTGTTGAATTTCATCTGTTTCTAATTATTCAGTATTTGTATAAAACAATGACGTATCAATCATACTAAGCAATGCGTTGTTTGAAACCTATGGGAATGACTTCAATACGGAAACATAGCTTGCAAATCTGTGATTTTTAGGCTTCAATAAAATTTGGCGGTATTTAGAAATGGGTTTTCCGNTAGCACCGTTAAGTCCCAACGGACCTTTAACAAATTTCTCCTTGTCTGCCCAACCCAGAACTTCATCTGACGGGGCATAATGATTTACAATTTTTGTATTAACGGTGTCTTGAAGAATTTTCCCATATTTTTTTGATGCAGGGAACGTCATCAGTGATGGAGGCTCCAAAAAGATGCACGCTTTCGACCATTCCAGAATTATTCTTCTTTTTTGCAAGGTATTGCAACGTGCTAAGAATCACCTGAGAGCCAAGGGAATGTCCAATTAGACGAATTTTTGTTCCGGGACTGTTTGTTTTAAAATCTTCAATAAATTTTCCCAGGTTTCGTCCATTTTTCCTTGCAATAACTTGTCCCGCAGCCAATGATCTTTTTGCATGTTTAATTAAATGCGCACCAGTTGTGTTAGAATCATAGCTGTACCCAATTACAGGGTGCAGATAATTTAGTTTTTTTAATTTGTTTTTTGCCAAAATAACTTTTGCAATTGCGCCAGCATTGTCATTTCGTAAGCCATGAATCATAATTGTTAATTCTTTTGAATCAATTAATTTTTTGAAATCCTGTTTTGGATATAGATAGTAGGAATTATTTTTGATTGTTTCCCCATTTAGTAAATTATAGTATCCGCGAGTTGAAATTCGAGCAATAGGCTTCATAGTTTATTCTGATGGACCCAATTCTTTCTTATATTTTTCAATGTCAGATGCTTCAATTCGAGCAAATAATGGGGAAGCGTCTCCAAGAGCATGTCCAGATGAAATGCCCAATTCAGATTGAGATGTCCATGAGACATCAGAGACATTTCCATCAATTCCGAGCTGATTCCAAATTTTCTGGGCAGATTCAGGCATAAATGGAAAGATTGCAATAGCAAAACTTCTAACAGCATTTACAGAAAGATACACACAGTTTGTAGTTCCAGGGCCGTTTTTCCAAGGTTCCTTGTGTTGAAAGTACTGATTGAAAAAGGAAGAAACCTCCATTATTTTCTTCAGTGCCCTGTCCAAATGATTTTGCTCCATCAAAGTAGAAACGTCAGCTGCAAGTGACTTTATTTTTTCTTCCGCTTCAGAATCTTTTACATCAAAGGATTCAGTCTCAGGAATTTTTCCATCGAATGCTTTTTTTGTAAATCCTAAAGCACGATTCACAAAATTTCCAAGGTTACCAATTAATTCAGAGTTTATTCTAGTTGTAAAGTCATCCCAGTCAAAATTCAAATCGTCTTGAGAGTACGGGTTAATGGAGACAAGGTAGAATCTCAAATAATCAGCAGGATAGTATCCCAAAAATTGTTTCAATCCAATGTACCAATTTCTACTCTTAGATAATTTTTTTCCTTGAAGTGTAAGGTGTCCTCGGGTTGGAATGTAATTAGGCAACTTGTATTCTTCGTTGAGACCCAACCTCATTGCAGGTAAGAAGAGATAATGATGGTACACAATATCTTTTCCAATGAAATGGTAAATATCGGCAGAGTTCCAAAATTCTTTTCCGTCAATTCCTTTATCGTTAAGAAATTTCAATGCAGTTGAAATGTATGCCAAGTGGTTGTCAAACCAACCGTAGAAAACCTTACCTTCTGCGCCGTCAAGAGGAACAGGAACTCCCCAAGGGATGTCTCGCGTGATATCCCAATCAATCAATCCAGACTTGATCCAGTTTTGGACATATTTTTTTACGTCTTTTTGAAGAGTGGTGGTTTCTTCCAACCATTGAGATAACGAGTCAGCAAAATTTTTGAGCTTGAAAAAATAATGATCTGTTTTTTCTTTGGTCGGAGTTTGACCGCAAATAGAGCATTTAGGGTCAGTTATCTCTTCAGGTACACGTCCGCAACTTTCACACAAATCAGAATACTGATCTTCAGCCTTGCAATGAGGGCAAATGCCTTTCACATATCTGTCAGGAAGGAATTTTTTGTCGTTATTGCAATAAAATTGAATTATTTCTTTTTCATAAATATGACCAGACTCATTTAATTTTGTAAAAACATCTTGAACAAAGTCAATGTTCTCAGAAGAACTGGTGTTATAGAAATAATCAAAATCGATACCAAATGCAGTGAAATCGTCATAATCACGCTTGTTCCAATGTGAAACATAATCAGCAGGTGTTTTTCCTTCTTTTTCAGATTGGATTAGAATAGGGGTTCCAAAATCATCTGATGCACAAACATAGTACGCCTCAACCCCGTTTTGTTTTAAAAATCTGGTAGTTACATCTGCTGGAAGATATGTAGATGCAACATGACCCAAATGGATTTCACCATTAGCGTAAGGCAAAGCACTTGTAATTATAGCTCTTTTATTCATCAGACAGTTCTTAAAAGTAAGATTGGAGTTAAGAAGTTTTACCACATCTTGATCTGTCTGTTAAATATCCAGATATCCGTCTAACTTAGTGTGAAGAAACCAAACAAAGTGTCAAGATCAGTTAGAANAGTATTGGATGAAATGATTGACGATCAAAATGCTAGAGAGTNATTTGGGAAAAATAAAACTGGATCTTATTAGATTNCTATGGCAGTTGCACTTGTTGCNCGAAAGGATTTTTTTGNCCCCTCGTTAAGTAACTTGACAACATATTCTAATTCATTGCCACTAACTTCAATAGACATCTGTTGNGCCATCCGAACTTTAATTGAATAAGACATACTGTAACTTTGTGTTCANTCTCAATAAACTTTGAAACTGTAAATGTAATTTTATATGTTGTAAAATTATCGGTACAACGTCAAACTGTACCAAAGTCAAAACTAGCTACAATGAAGTTAATGTGTAGCTAGAATAGAAATGATGGGAAAGTGCGGGTGAAATAATCCCGTTCTTCTCATCATTTTGACCTAGAAAGTGCCAATTAACGACTAACTAATGACATAATTTCAATGAGATGAAGATTTTGAGCCGCATACTATTGTAAAAAAAGACANTAGGTCCTAGAATTTGGTATGTGAACTAAAAGTCCTTTTTTAAAATCAGAAGAATTTATTGGATTTCTAAGTTAGAAGTGCNNGATGTTGATTGTATAAGTTGACTAAATCCCTACCAGCTGTTTGCGTATTTTACTTGTTCAGGAGTTAATTTATCAATTTTAACATCCATTGCATTTAGTGCATCATGTGCGATTTGAATATCAATTTCTTTAGGAACATCAATAATTTTATTTTCCATTGTTTTGTGGTTTTTAAGAATATACAAGACAGATAGAAGTTGATTTGAAAAAGATTGCGCCATAACCTCTGGAGGATGTCCTTCTGCAGAAACTAGATTGGCAAGACGACCTTCTCCAATCAAGTATACCTTTTTACCATTTTGTAAAACGCATTCATCAAGTGTAGGTCTAACTTCTTTAACAGATTTTGATTTTTTTAGTAAGAACTCGGCATCAATCTCAAGATCAAAGTGACCAACATTGCCCATAATTGCACCATCTTTCATTTTTAAAATATGCTCTTTTCTAATTACACTTGTCATTCCGGTACACGTAACAAACATGTCGCCAATTTTTGCTGCTTGTGACATTGGCATTACCTCAAATCCATCCATGTGAGCCTCAAGAGCTTTTATCGGATCAACCTCAGTTACAATTACTTTAGAACCCATTCCGTTAAATCGTGATGCCACACCACGTCCAACCCAGCCATATCCAACAACTACAACACGTTTTGATGCCATAAGTAAATTCATTGCACGCAAGTAACCATCAATGGTACTTTGTCCAGTACCGTATCGATTATCAAACATGTGTTTGGTGTATGCCTCGTTAACCAAAATTACAGGATATCTCAATTTTCCTTGATTTTCTACGGCTCTAATTCTAGTTACGCCAGCAGTGGTTTCCTCAGTTGCGCCAAGAACTTCCATGTCTTTGAATCGTTTATCGAAATGTGCTTTGATGTTCATGTCTGCACCGTCGTCAGTGAGAATAGTTGGGCTATGTTTGAGCACCTGATCAATAGACCAATCATAGTCTTTAACGGATTGACCGTGCCATGCATAGACATGGATTCCTTCAGATGCCAAATATGCTGCAATGTTGTCCTGAGTGGTTAAAGGGTTGCCGCCACAGACTGCAACGGTTGCACCTAATTCTTTAGCACCGATAAGCAAAACAGATGTCTCTTTTGTAACGTGTAAACAAAAACCAATAGTTACACCCTTGAGAGGTTTTGATTTTTTTAATCGATTAATTGTATTATCTAAAATTTGCATGTGAGATCTTGCCCATTCATAGGATAGCTTACCCTCTTTGATCAATTTTGGACTAGATTTTACTTTACTCAATGCCAATAAACCCAACGAGGGTTATAAAATACTATCATGCGAATGTAAATAAATGCCAGATATTTCAATAAACTCATGGCATGGAAAAAAATAGCTGAAAAAAACGAAATATCAGCAGGAAGCGGCAAAGCATTCAAAATTGACGGAAAACAAATAGCAGTGTTTAATCAAGATGGATTTCATGCAATGGATGATCTTTGTGTCCATCAGGACGGATCAATTGCGCCGGGTAAATTGGAAGGAGACATAGTTGAATGTCCACTACATTTCTGGCACTACAACATCAAGACAGGCGAACTAGTAGATTATCTCAAAGATGTAAAATTAGAAACGTACGAAGTAGAAAAAAGAGATGACGGCCTCTATGTGGACATTTAAAAAAAATTAACTAGTAATTTCTTTAAACTCATTTAAAAGTTTGATATCAACAAAATCAACATCATGTTTGGCTTGTTCTTTATACGAAGAATCTAAGTTAATTAATTGAGATAAAATTTCCAATCCTTCCTTAAGTTTGCCAGATTTTATTATTGATGAGGATTTATTATATAACGCAGTCTTGCTTTGCGGTTTAGTTTTTAAAACAAGGTTAAAACAGCATATGGCCACATCATACTGTCCAATGTTATGATGACACAATCCCTTATTCAATAGCGCTAAGGGATTTTCATTTTCTTGTAAAAGAATAGCGTCATAACAAAGGATAGCGTCATCGAATCTTCCAAATCTTCCAAAAATATTTCCTTTTTTTAGTAAAGCTTCCAAATGTGCAGGGTTTTGATCAAGAATTTTTTCATAAAAAGATAATGCTTCTTTTGGATTATCCAAATTTAATGATCTTTGTCCCCCACTCAACAGTTTTTCAATTTCAGACATAATTAAAAATTTCAAACGTCTCTATCGACAAACACATTTCCAAATGTAAACCGTTTGTCATCTACGACCACATCAATCGGGTTAGGATCGATGCTCGTATTCAACATATGCTTGATTTCATTTTTGGTAAACCACTGACTTCTAAAACCAAGACTGTTATGAAAAACTCTGTTGTCCTCATCAAAAGAATCATCGTCTATTTGTTTAATCATTGTAATCATAGAGCGATACAATTTTGGCGCAACAAAACCAAAATCATCCCCATTAAACATGGTCAATACCACCAACCCATTTTTTCCAGCAATAATTTTCATATTGTCAATGAATCTTTGGCGCTTATCAGAAGGAACTACACCCAATGTGTTGTACGAACACATCACAATGTTTGCATCCTTTGAATCAAAATACTCAGATAAATTTGAATCAGTAAGATCATGTTTTAGAAAACTAATTTTTGATACTCCATCATGATTGTTATTTTTATGATTTGCAAAATTTAGCATAGAATCAGAATTTTCAACGCCAAAAAATTCAATGGATTCATTGCGCAATTTTTTCTCAAGAGCAAAAACTACCCTTCCAGTACCAGCACCCATATCAATAATTGAAAAATTACTCTTTGCACGGGCATGTTTTTCGCACAGAACGTTAAGAATCTGAATTTCTTGGTCAATATAATCAACAATCAACGGACTGGGATTATCCTCCACACTCACATCATAGTCAGCAGCCAAGTTGTCCCAGGATTCATTATCCATAATTTTCTTTGATTACCAATTAATTTAAAGTCTAAGACAATTATTCAATCAAAGACCAGTGCTAGAGGTCAATTTTTATTCCAAGCGTGGCAAGTTTCGGCGAATCTCAAGTGGAGAAATACGATTTTGTTTTTAAAAAATGTCCGATGTGTAATTTTTCAGCAGTAAACTTGTGAAAAAATAATTTGCAAAGGCAGCAACCATCTCAAAAAGTGTTGGTATAAAAGTACAAATCATTCATGCTCTTTAAATCTAAAACCACACCATTGTAATTCATGAATACTGAATCCGATGTAACATGGGAAGACTTGCAAGGTTTGTCATTTTTAATCACTGAAGAATAACTTCTGTTAGCGAGACAAACTTTGCATCCGAAGTTTTGTAAAATTAAAAAACAAAATAAAAGAATGGGCATAAGTAGTATCGAGAGGTACTATTGTCATGAATTGTACCCTATGCAAACAAGAAATTGAATTGAATCAAGAAGCCACGATTAGAAATGATCATCTGTATCATCAGTGCTGTGCAATGACTTATGATAAAGGTGAAACTGACGATGGTTACCAGAACCTGTGCAACACAGGAAGTTGCAATCCTGATGACACCTTCACCATCACAAATTAGATGAAAAAAGTGCTAAAAATACGCACGAATATTCCAGGGGGTTGATTATTCAAGTGAAGGTTGTTCGTCATCTTTCTATCAATGTCCAAATCCACCCAGTAACATTCCAACTGTAAGCAAGATTCCAAACAGGATAAACGGAATTATGATTCCCTTTCCTCTCCATTTCGTCACAATCACATTAGGTGAAAATCATAGTTAAAGATATTCAAAGACCTACTTCGTCAGAATACTTGTATTTACAAAATTACTCTAATTTTCGTGCCTAATTTTTAAGAATTAATTCTATTTTAAAAAAGAGTATTTCTCAGTTTGTAACGAACATTAGGGCGGAGTCTATTTTTTTAGAATAACATATGGGTTCAATCATCAACTGTGAATGTGAAAAATGTAGTTGTAATGTGGAATTTGAGGCAATTGATGGAGAGGAATTACTTAATTTGATACAGCATGGCAGACTAACTCAAGAAAAATCAATATATCTCAAATCCAGAGTGGGTAGCAAGTTATGCAAGTCTTGTTTTATGGATGAACATTAAGGCTAAATTTTCAGCAAATTTAGTCAAGTCATAATTTACCTCAAAAGGTCAATTTTTATTCCAAGTTATTTTTTAAAAATATTATTGAATCAAGATATCATAAATAAAATAATTTCTCAAGATTATGCTTCAATTACAAATGGAATTGAAGAATTTATAGAAAATGAAATAAAAAAAAATAGCGCAAAAGGAATTATTTTAGGATTAAGCGGGGGCATAGATTCAGCAGTTTTGGCATATATCTGTAAAAGAAAATTAAAAGATAAAACACTTGCAATAATAATGCCCGACACTACAACAACTCCAAATAGTGAAACAGAAGACGCGTTAAAAATAATTTCATTGACAGGAATTGAACATAAGCTAATTGACATTAAACCAATCGTGGACGAATATTCGATGTATTTGCAACCAAATGAAAAAGCAAAAGGAAATCTCAGGGCAAGAGTCAGAACAAACATACTATACTATTATGCAAATATTGAAAATTATTTGGTGCTAGGATCAAGTGATAAAAGTGAGCATCTAATAGGATATTTTACAAAATTTGGCGACGGCGCATCAGATTTAACGCCAATTGTCTCACTATACAAATTACAAGTTAGAGAAATTGCAAAATATCTAGGAGTTCCAAAAAACATAATATTAAAAAAATCTAGCCCGCATCTTTGGAAAGATCACGAGGCAGAAAAAGAATTAGGAATACAATACGAGGAAGTAGACTCTATACTTTATTGCCTATTTGAAAAAAAACTTACAGTGCAAGAAACAGCTGAAATTACAAAAATAGACAAAACAACAGTTGAAAAAATTTATGAATTAAACACAAACAGTGAACATAAAAGATTACTAGCTGCAAAGCCAGGAAGACAGTAAAATGAATCTCCAGGACACGTTAACAACAGTTGAACAGAAATTAGACATTACAAAAAAAATTAAAATTTATCTCTGCGGAGTTACAGTGTATGATGAATCTCACATAGGACATGCTAGAACAATAATAGTTTTTGACGTATTAAGAAAATATCTAGAAAGTAAAAAAGTCGAAGTTGATTTTGTTCAAAATTTTACAGACGTAGACGATAAAATCATAAATCGTGCCACTAAACAAAATGTTACTGCAGAAGAAATTAGTTCGAAATACATTGAGAATTATTTCAGAGATTTTGAGCAATTAAATGTCAAACGTGCCACAAATTATCCAAAAGCCACAGAGCACATAGAAGACATCATAGAATTTATTAAAAAATTAATCGATAAAGAAATGGCATACGTTACAAAAAATGGAGTGTATTTTGCAGTTTCAAAATTTTCAGAGTATGGAAAACTTTCAAAAAAGAAAGTAGATGAACTGCAATCAGGATCAAGAATACAAATAGATGAAGCAAAAAATGAGCCAGCAGATTTTGCAGTGTGGAAATTTTCAGATGTCAATCCAACGTGGGATAGTCCATGGGGGAGGGGAAGACCAGGATGGCACATTGAATGCTCAGTGATGAGCATAAAGTACCTTGGAGAAAGTTTCGATATCCATGGCGGTGGACGAGATTTAATTTTTCCCCATCATGAAAATGAAATTGCACAGTCAGAAGCATGCACAAATTTACCCTTTGCAAAAATTTGGATGCACGTAGGAATGGTGACAATTAGTGGTGAAAAAATGTCAAAATCACTAGGAAATACAAAATCAATCAAGCATGTTTTAGAAAATTGGGGTCCAAATGTAATTAGATTATTTTGTTTATCAGGGCATTATTCAAAAGTAATAGACTATTCTGAAGAAATGTTAAAAGAAAATCTCATAAAATGGAGACAAGTCGAAACCTGCTACTATGAATTGATTCATGCAGAAAGTGAAAATCATGACACTAAGGATATTGAAAAAATAGGCATAGATTTGATAACTCGCTAGAATCTGATTTTAATACGCATTTAGCACTATCTGCATTTTTTCAATTAGTAAAAGAAACAAACAGGTTGGCAGCAGAAGAAAAACTTACAAAAGAATTGGCACAAATAATTAAAAAAGAATTTGAAAGAATGACAAATATTTTAGGGTTAAACATTCCAGAAATGACTCAAGATAAAAAACATGAAATAGATAATTTGATCCAAAACAGAGAGAGGTTGCGAAAAGAAAAACAGTTCGAGGAGGCAGATAAAATTCGCGGACAGCTGAATGAAATGAACATAGAATTAATCGATCATAAAGAAAGAACCATCTGGATGAAAAAGGAAAAAATACAATCAGAAAAATAAAAAATACAAGCGTAAAAAAATTAGGTGAATCTAATTAGTTGTGTCTAATTTTAACAGCGTTTAATAGAATTAAAGAATAAAACAGTGTATGAATCCGTGGACTAAGTTTTGGAATTGGTATGAAAATAAAATACTAGGAAGCATTGTTATAATTGCAATAATACAATTTATTCAAATACCACATATGGTGTGGAATGCAGACATAATGCTTGAAGCAGGAATCATTTCAAGAGTTCATCCAATAATCGATTGGTTCCTATACGGTGTAGACTTGATTGAAATTATTTCAATTATCAACGTAGGTATGATCATGTTCAGTTTAATCAAGAAAAGACGAGCAGATAAAAAACAGGCAAAAACTAGTTAATCTTTTCCAGACCAAATTACTCTTTGTGGGAAAGGAATTTCAATTGAAGCATTGTCAAGAGCCCGCTTAAGCGTAGCAAGAAGAATAGGCTGAGCTTGACTCCAATCATCTTTAGGGTACCAAACAAACACATGAATATTTACGCTAGAGTCGCCTAACTCATCAATTCGAAATTCAGGTTCAGGGATTTGAAGTACAAAAGGCATTGTTTGTAAAATCTCGTTTTTCATAACTAAAATTGCATTTTCTATATCGGAGTGATACGAAATTCCCACTACAGCATCAGCACGTCTAACAGTAGATAAAGTGAGGGAACGAATGTTGGATGTAAAGAATTTGTCATTAGGAATCCTAGTAACAGTACCATCAAATCTCCTAACTTTACTGGAAAAGGTTCCAATGTCTAAAAGGGTTCCAGAAATCCCCATATCAGGAAGATCAATGGTATCCCCATGTTTTGCAGGTTTTTCAACAATCAAGAAAAGACCAGATATCAAATTGGAGACAACAGATTGAGTTGCAAATCCAATAACCACTGCAAATATTCCACCTGCAACCATAATTCCAGACAAATCAATCCCCTGACTAGAAGTAAATCCTAAAAATGAAACTATCAAAATTCCAAAATAAATTAATTTACTAATATTCTGAGCAGTGTCTTTGGGTAATGACGGTGCATAGTATTTGTGAAACAACAATTTTGCAATTTTTGCGGTGATTATTCCACCGGCCATAATAATACCGCCAATTAGCAACGAAAGAACAGTTAATTCTCCAACAAGCTGCATTTCAGATAAACTCTGAAGTAATTCCAACACCATTATTCCAAGGTCATCTCCATATGGTGAACACTGTCAATTGATTTATCCCAAATAGAAGCTAAGGCCCACTCAGTATCCACAGGAGTTGTTTTACCTCAGCAATATTTACAGCTGCACGTTTTTTCATAGTTATTTTTATTCCATCAATAATAGATTTAGAATTATTGTAGTACAGATTATTATCAGTTATAGGGAAAATCACTTTACTGATAGTTTGTGCAAAGGAGAGAGTGTTTTCGATAACAATATGCATCACTCCGTTCACATAAGAAACAGAGTCATCGTAATCAGTAGCTAATGACACTTCGGCATATTTACATAATGTTCCAGTGTCAGGAGAACCGTATAGACTAAACCTAGAATTCAAAGGATTGCAGGTCACCCAATCAAGAGGTTCATGGTTGTCGTCATAGATTAAAAATATTCCAATTTCAATAGGACAGTGAACAAAAATACTTGCAGCTGAATTTTCACCAAGGTGAATTTCTTTATCAAGTTTTAAAAAAACATAGTTTGTTCTTTTTGCAGGGTGGTTAAGAGGTTGGATAGGAACCAATTCAATTTTAACGTCATTTGATTCTGTAGGAATAATTTTTTCAATTATTTCTCCTTCAGAATTTTCTCTAAAATATGAAAAAGCATTGCCACTTATTCTTTGAAATTTAATCAAAGTATTTGGAAGCAATAATTCAAGATTGTCGCTTAAATCATAAATTCCATAATTTGAAAAAGTTATTTCAGAAGCATCGCTCATTGTTTTCATTTTATTATTGTTAAATCAACAATTTGCTTTATGTTAGCAACTTTCATTGTCAATGTAATTAGTAATCATAGACAAGAAATGAGCACAATTAACTTCTAGTTCTCTTTTTTATAGTTGCAATTTTCTTAGATGACCTAGATTCCTTTGTTTTTGAAGTTGATTTGGCAACCTTGCCCTCAACTTTTGTACTTTTTCCGCTTCTTCTAGCGGCGCGAGATTGTTCTGCCCTTACAGTTTGTTCTTTCTTTGCCTTTTCTTTTTCTTTTTCAGTTAGTTTTGCTCGAACCATACAAAGTGGTTATATTTTATCATAAATAAAGAAATTTTTAAGACATATGGGAAAAAGAACCCTCAGAGACAACTAAATCACCAAATTTGTCAGGTTGTATGATTTTAGCCAAAATTTCCAACCCTTCAACGGTGCGAATACTGGGTTTGCTAAAAAAAGAATTTGCATCAACGGCAAAAATTTGTTTATTTTTTACAGCGTTTAGAGAATTCCAATCAGAACTATTCCTCAAAATTGCATCGTATTCAGACACAGTACGTAAAGTATCAAAACCGCAGGGCATAAAAATAATCACGTCAGGATCAGAGTCCACAATTTCATCCATAGTCATACGTCGAGAATGTTCACCAGATTTACTGATTAAATTAATCCCTCCTGCAGATTCAACCATTTGAGGAATCCAGTGACCTGCAGTAAAAAATGGTTCAACCCATTCTATTGCAAGCACTTTAACTGATGTTTTGTTTTTTGAATTTTCTATATTTTGAATTCGTTTTTTTAAGGAATTTACAATCTCTAAAGCTTTTTGGTTCTTGTCCAAAATTTTTCCCAGTGTTGTAACGGATTGCATTATTTCATCCAAGTTATGAGGATCCATGGAATACAGTTCAGGTTTTTTTGGAAGAATGTCTAGTGCATTTTTAACTTGTGCACTATAAGCTGCACACACCTCGCAAGTTTCTTGAGAAATAATTAAATCAGGATTTGCATTTTTAAGATTTTTTTCATTTAAAGTAAAAATATCTTTTCCGTCACGTAACAGAGTACATGTAACGGTGTTTATTTCATTACTTGTTAATTCATCAGAATTTATCACGGAGGAAATTACTTGAGGTTTCAATTTTGCAGAGTCAGGATATTTACATTCATGAGTAACTCCAAACAGTTTATCTTCCACACCAAACTCATAAAGTAACTCAGTGGCGCTAGGTAGAAATGAAACAATTCTATCCACGGCCATGTTTAAAGATAGACGTTACAAAGTTTAAAGATTGCACATACAGTAACTATTCATTTTAAAAATTAGTCAAGTTAATAGGCTCTTTTTAGGCACAAATAACAATGTCATCAGACTCCCAAGAGATACGACGATCAATATTATCAAAATGGCATAAAACTTTATCAGAATATGGAAATTTATTTTCATCAGACACCGTTAGCGGCACTAGCCCGCCATCAGTATTTGTGGGATCGTATAATTATCCAAAAGTGTTTGTCGGCCCAATGGTTCCACCGATTCATGGCGACACCAGTTTGTTGGATAGCCCTGAAAAATGGAAAGGTAGATCACTTGAAGAAATCATAAATTTTCGCCTGAACTTAGTAAGAGGAGTTCAAAAAACAGGAATTGAAGAAACGGAAGGCAGGTATATTGAGAATCTTCAAGAAATTACCATGTCAGAAAAACCCACAGACTTAGATTTAGTTTTCATGAAAAATACATCAGCAAACATTTCCATGGATGGGGAAAGTGCACCTTTTGGCCCCACAGGCGAAATAAAATCTGCAAAGTTTTTCGGAAGTACATCAGCCAAACCAATTGAAAAAATATTCTATGACAAGGATATGAAAGCACAAGATGCAGTTTTGAAATTATATAATTCAGGAATTGAAATTTCTAAAATTCAAAAATGCTTCAGCATCGGAATGCTAGGTAAGAAAAGAAAACTAGTTCCAACAAAATGGAGCATCACAGCAACAGACGACATAATTTCAAAGTCAATAGTTAAAGAAATTTTAGAAAACAGTGTAATTGATACGTGCAAAGTTTTTTCATACNAACATTTAGGAAATATGTTTTCAGTAATTTTGTTTCCGCATAGATGGATTTTTGAAATGATTGAGGGATGGTATTCAAACGGAGTTTTAGGATTTGGCTCAGATAGCGAGGATGCAAGAGGCATAGATCATCCGCCACGCATTGCAGGAGCATATTTTGCTGCAAAACTAGGAGTTTCAGAATATTTGCTAAAAAACAAAATTCAAGCGGGGGTTTTAATTTTTAGAGAAATAAGACCAGAATACGCCATTCCAGTTGGAGTTTGGCAAGTTCGTGAGGGCATTAGAGAAGCTATGAAGCAAAAGCCAGAGACGGCGTCAAACTTTAACCATGCATTGGATTTAGCGTCGGCAAAAACAAGCGTAAGTAAAAAAGAATGGATCGTAAACGGAGATATCATCAACAGGGTTAGGCAAAAAACAATTTTAGATTTCATTTAACGAAGTAAAAGGAAAAATTAAACGTGTTATTACCAGAATGAACGAATTCGCTCTACAGTTCGATATCTATCGTGTAGAAGGAATCCAGACATNAATCCCATTACTGAACCAAATATCACATGTAAGAATGCAGAATACCACAATACGAAATCATTGTTTGCAATTAGTTCTAGCAGTGCTTCTTTTTCTTCAGGTAGTATATTCAATAATGAATCAGTTGAAGTAAGTTCAGACTCTAGAATTGGCATCATCACCATACTATGTAATGGTAAGAACGCCAAACTAAATACAATTGCACCAGTAATTGCACCAGTTAAAATTCCCTTTGGAATTGTTACAATTCTAAAAGTTCTCCAATATGATGCGGCCAAATTAAAACTGATACCAATTAACGCTGCAACTACCATGTGCATCATTAAACCGATTCCAACTGCAGCTAATCCTTCAACTCCCATTGGAATACCTATTGTTTTGTAGAAAGTTCCATGTGGAATGTTTATCTGTTGATCAATTGAAAGGAATGACGAAAATATTGCACATCCGGCAACTAACCCAGCTCCAAAGCCCACTTTTACAGTCCCAAATAGACCTTCAGAGTGATTATTTTGTGAACTCATCTATCAATCTCTAGAGGNGGTATTTTATAAAGTAATACAAGGCTAGAGGGATCAATTCTTAAGATAAATTGAGAATTATACATAATTCAAAGATCCTNGCCTAGAAAATCAAAGTAAATAGAAAANTGAGATTAAAAACTAACAGTCGTGTTCAAGTGGCTCTTTATCTCGTATTTTTTCCAAAGTTTGACGAATTTCTTTCAAAGCCCAATCAATGTCTTTAAAATCATCAGAGGATAAGGAATTTTTCCATTTATCTAAAACGGTATTAGCAATTTCCGAACAATTGTACAATAAATTCCAATAAGGATGATGCTCAGCTGTAGTATATGCCAATTCAGCCATGTCGTTAAGACCATTCTGAGCTCTAGCCAAGGAAGTCATTTTTGCGCCAAATATTTTGACAATATTATTTTCAAGGTCTTCCTCAATCTTCAGAGGAATGTCAGGATGATATTTTTTTACTAAATCAAATAGATCTTGACGAAAGTTTTCAAAATCAGTCATGACAGCAATCTCTGATGTTCTGCCAGCATACATCTATTAAAAATAACAACAATTCCAGATTTTCTAGCTAATTCTTCAGAATCAGAATCATGAATNCCTTCTTGNAGCCATATCACTTTGGGTTTTTTCTTAATACAATCATGAATAATTGAAGAAATTTGATCNGATGGCCTAAACACATCAATGATATCGACAGGACCATCAATTTCAGCAACAGACTCATAGCAACACATATTCAAAATTTTATCAGCTGTAGGATTTACAGGAGTAACACCATATCCATTGTCAATCAGATATTTTGGAACGTAATGAGCAGCTTTTGAGGGATGCTTAGACATTCCAATTACAGCTACATTTTTCAAAGATAAAACGTCAATTATTTTTTCATCTGAATGAGAATCGGTATCCACAGAAATATTTCAATAATGTCGCATATAATTTTTGAATTAATTAATGGCACTAGTAAAATAGATACAAATACAATAAATGGTAAAAAAAAATGGAAAAACTATTGACAAAATCAATTCTAGTAACAGGCGCAACAGGATTCATAGGTTCAAGATTAGTCAATTCATTGATAGATAAAGGATACAATGTAACTAGTCTGATTCGTAAAGGGAAAAAAGGAAATTTAAAATCAAATATAATTTATGGGGACATAACAGACGAGAGGATAGATTTTAAAGATTTGGAATTTGATTGCGTGTTTCATCTTGCATCACACACGCCATTAGAAAAAAATAAAAAAATATTAGAAAAAGTAAATTTAGAGGGAACAAAAAAATTATTCAAAGAAATTAAATCAATAACAAAATCAATAATTTACATTTCGGGTTTAGGAGTGTATGGGGAAACAGGTGAAACAGTAATAGATGAAAGTCAGAAATATAATCCAAATACAAATTTTGTTAAAATTAGACTAGATGCAGAAAAGTACTTGAAAGATAACTCACTAGAACACAAAATAGATTTTGCAGTTGCACATTTTGGAGACGTCTATGGGGAAGAGGGGTGGTTTTATGAGATGCTTATCAAAAGATTGAAAAAAAACACGTTTAGAATGCCCAAGGGCGGAGAGTATCACAAATGTTTTGTTCATGTAGATGATGCAGTAGGAAGCATGATTGCAATACTGGAGAAAGAATCATTTGGAGAATCATTCATTATTGCAGACTCCATGCCANTAAGTTTTAAAGAATTTTCAAATTTTGCAGCAGATCAAATAAGCGCAAAACATCCAGGAAGTGTTCCAGTATTTTTGGCAAAGGCAGTACTAGGATCAGATTTGATAAAACTACTAACCACACCTATCAAGGTATCCAATAAAAAAATATTAAAAATATATGATTTCAAATATCCAAATTACAAAGACGGAATTAAACAAGTCACCTCAGAATTAAAATCAAAAAACATGATCTAGTTATAATCAGAGAGTTTTTTAGGCATAAAAAAAATATGACCATATGCAAACAGAGCCAAAAGATGTCATCNTATTAGGATCAATTAGAAGGGGCAAGAAAAAATTTTCAGCCATACAAAATGAAACAAAAATCAATCCAGAAGAATTAAATTCAATTTTAGAAGAATTGGAAAATAAAAAATTTATCAGGGTTGAAGAATCAAAAGGGTGGTTTGGGAAAAAAATAGAATTAAAAATAACGGATAACGGTTCAAATGAATTAGATAAAAAAATTATAGAAATACAATCCAAATGGAAAGAAATGCAAGTGCTTTATCAAAACGGAGATAAACAAAAACTTCAAGAAAAAATGGAAGAAAATAAATCATTTTTGCCAAGCATGATGTTTTTTGGCGTAATGGACATGATGATGTTTTCAATGATGTTTAGCATGATGGGTGTTGGAATGTCAGATTACGTTTCACAAGAAAACATGAGCGATAACGGCATGGAAGACGGAGGCATGGAAGACGGAGGCATGGAAGACGGAGGATTTGATTTTGACATTGGATTCTAGAGAGTATTTTATACTTGAAGAAGAAACAACAGTTAATTGATTTATAATTCATTTGACGATACAGGATTACTTAGGGTTCTAACATTTTTAAAAACACATGACACAGAATATCTTTCAGGTCAAGATCTTAGTGATGTTTTACGGATCAGCAGAGTTGCAGTTTGGAAACACATTAAAAAAATCCAAACGTTAGGATATACAATAGAATCAAAACAAAAAGAGGGATACAAACTCACAACGAATTCAAATTTGCTGCTACCATGGGAAATTGTTTCAGGGATTGAAACAAAAACATTAGGACATAAAGCATATTATTTTGATTCCATAGAATCTACACAAAATCAAGCACTAAAAATGGCAGATGATCCAAAAAACGAAGGCGCAATAATAATCGCAGAGAAACAAACAGGCGGAAGAGGAAGATCGGGTAGAAAATGGATTTCGCCTAAGGGAGGCATATGGCTATCCATAATTTTACATCCAAAATTCGATATTTCAATTACAACTTTATTTCCAATTGCATCGTCACTGGCATTATCATACGCAATTGAAAAAATAACTAAAACTTCACCATCTTTAAAATGGCCAAATGATTTGACTGTTAATGGAAAAAAACTAGCCGGAATGTTAGTTGATGTGTCAATGCAATCCAATAGAATTGAAAGTTTAGTGTTAGGGGTTGGAATTAATTTTAATGTCAACGTAAAAGAAATTGGAAAGGAACTAAAAAGTACATCAAACTACTACGGGATTGCAAGTTTAACTGAACAAAAAGATAAAGTTACTGCAATTGAATTAGTTCAATCATTTCTACTAGAATTAGAAAAAATATATGAGTTATTAAATACAGGTCAAACCAAAAAAATTATTTCAGAATGGACAAAAAGATCATCAACCATTGGAAAAAAAGTAGAAATCGATACAGTCGATGGAAAAATAAAAGGTGATGCAATTAAGATTGANGAATACGGNAGATTGTTAATCAAAAACAAAGGAAAAATAAACAAGATCGTTGCAGGGGACATAGTTCATTTATAAAAATAAACTNTTTTTAGAATTTTACCCAGATTTTGGTTTTGGNTTAGGTTTTGGCTTAGGTTTTGGCTTAGGTTTTGGCTTAGGTTTTGGCTTAGGTTTTGGCTTAGGTTTTGGCTTAGAAGAAGACATGAGCATAGAAGACTGTTCTTGCAAAATTCCAGTTAATTCACGCTGTATTTCAAAAACGGATGACAGCATAACCTCTAGAGATGAAGAATACTGGGCATAAAGAGAGATAAGAT
>JGI26247J51722_1000354_pt1 | contig 19852 bp, 19 predicted proteins | sample SaaInlV_100m_DNA_2_FD_51722 | JGI IMG/M metagenome (IMG submission 51722)
TGGAAATTAAAGGACTCGTCAATAAACCACGAACTTTTGACATTGATGACTTGTATAAGTTGATGGATGTTGAGGAGCGTCTTTACCGACTTCGTTGTGTGGAAGCTTGGTCGATGGCGGTGCCATGGACAGGATTTACTCTTAAAGCTTTATTGGATCTCGTTGAACCAAAATCTAGCGCAACCCACGTTGCCATGACTACCTTTTACAAACCTTTTACAGCTCAAGGGCAACTGGCTTTTTGGCGTCCTTGGCCTTATACAGAAGCACTCACCATACAAGAAGCAAGAAATGAGCTGACTTTCATGGCTCTTGGCATGTATGGCCACCCTCTTAGGAAGCAACACGGTGCCCCCATACGATTGGTAGTACCCTGGAAATACGGTTTTAAAAGTATCAAGTCCATTGTTAAAATTGAATTAATTGACCACCAGCCTCCGACTTTTTGGAATACCGTATTGCCCCATGAATATAGCTTCGAAGCTAATGTCGACCCAAAAATGAATCATCCTCGCTGGTTACAGGCAACTGAAAAAATGCTAGGAACTGGAGAAGTTCATAAAACCCAATTATATAACGGTTACGAAAAACAGGTATCCCACCTTTATGCCTGATAATTTTTTGTTACTGTGGAGTAGTTTTAAACGGGGTTGTTTTGACAACAGTCCAATACCATCTTTTCCCTTTAATCTATTGAAATATTATTTTTATTCTTTGCGCAACGAAACCCAAAGTTTTTAAACTTGGAACTGGGTAAATCCCAGTTCCGTCGGGTAACACGGAGTCCGTCCTGTTTATCCATAAATGATCCACCTCGTAGCACTCTATGTTTTCCATTAAAGGGGCTTCTTGGGTTTCTGGATGCACGCTTCTGGTAATAGTTCTGGTCATACCAATCTGCAGTCCACTCCCAAACATTTCCAGCAGTATCATAAAGGCCTAACTTATTAGGTTTCTTTTCTCCCACAGGATGAGTTTTTCGACCAGAGTTGTCCCAGTGCCAAGCATACGAATTATCGGCTTCCTCTCCCCAATAATATTTTGAATAAGATCCAAAGCGGGCTGATTTTTCCCATTCGGCCTCTGTTGGCAAACGTTTGCCAGACTTATTGCAGTAATCTCTTGCCTGGTACCAGTTAACACGGATCAACCGGCAAACTTTCTCCTCGAAATTCAGACGGATTTACCTTCATAATTTTTTTAAATTCTTTTTGGGTCACCTCAAATTTATCGATATAAAAAGTATCTAAGTAAATCTCCCTGCGTGGCCGCTCATCGTTATATTCGTTGGAACCAGAGGTGTAGAACCCCTCAGAAACTAAAACCATTCCAGAAAACCCTGATTTTTCTAGAGCAGAAGAGCCTTGCAGCGCATCCTTTGAGAATAAAAAACAATAGGCTATAAAAAAAAATGTTAAAAGTTTCATTAATTTTTTAAAAATAGCGAAACCTGCGCTCCTATAAATCCGGCAATAGCTCCACCAGTCCCGGAAGCTATAATAAGAATATCCCGATCACCGGTGCGATAACCCAAAAATGCTCCCATCAGCACACCGAAGCAAATAATAAGCAAAAAAACTCTTCCACCCGCCCAGCCTACTAACCCGCCTATTAAAGCACCCAAAATACCCGCAATAACCATGGCTATTTCGCTGTCGACTACTACGCCAATCAACACTCCCGTAGTGCCCATTAATAATGAACCAAAGGGAATATCATTTCTTAATTTTATTCTGGACAAATCCTGATTTTTCTTCATATTCTATCTTTAAATATAAATGGTCAAAAAAATTAATTTCTGGGTTTACTTTAGGCTCGCCTAATTTTTTTTTCAACTTTGATTCATTTTAGCTATCCAACTCTTTTTTATTATGGTTGTTCGACTGCTTTTTTTTACGATAATTTTTTTTGGCTTTATCGCCAGTCATTTTATTCAGTCCACTCACGCATCACCCAAACTTGGCAAGGTTGACTTTCCCACTTCTGGGTCAGGGCTTGCACAACGTCACTTTATAAGTGGTGTAGCAGCTCTTCATTCTTTTTGGTACCCAGAGGCCTTAAAAGAATTTCAGAGATCCACTAAAGCGGACCCTGCCTTTGCTATGGGTTACTGGGGTGAGGCTATGGCCCACAACGCCCCTCTTTGGGAACGGCAAGATTCTAAGTCAGCCAAGGTTGCTCTTTCCAAAATATCTGACCTATTAGGGTTGACTCAGCGCGAACAAGATTATATTCAAGCTGTCCAACTCCTTTATGGAAAAGGTGAAAAGAAAAATCGCGATAATGCTTATTCAAATGCCATGAAAAAGATTTATATCAAATATCCAAAGGACCTAGAAGCCGCATGTTTTTACAGCCTCTCCTTATTAGGAATAGCTAGAAATGCGGGGGGGGAAATAAAACTAAAAGTTGATTCTGGTGCGATAGCATTAGAGGTTTATGAACAAAACCCAGATCATCCGTGTGCGGCCCATTATGCAATCCACGCATTTGATCACCCTGACTTAGCGCGACTTGCCTTACCTTCCGCGCAACGCTACGCCAAAATTGCACCCGCATCACATCATGCTCAGCATATGCCCGCACATATCTTTATTCAACTTGGCATGTGGTCTGAAGCAGAAAAATCAAATGAAAATGGCTGGGGCACTTCAAAAAAATGGGTGGAACGAGAAAAACTACCTAAAAGTAATCGCGATTACCACAGTCTGCAGTGGCTTCACTATGTGTACCTACAACAAGGGCTCATAGGTAAAGCAAAAGCTATTTTTAAAACTCAGCAAAAAGATATGCAAGAAGGAATTCAAGCCGCAGCAAAATCCAAACCTAACCCCAATTTAAGGTCCGGTAAATATTACTACCGTATGTTCGCTGCCGCTATAATAGAGACGGAACAATGGGAGGAAGCAAAACAGCTTATGCCCCCTGAAGGGTGGCAACCCAAAAGCTTTTCTAAAGCCGGGTATGCTTTTGTCCGTGGGTACGCCGCTGCTATGCAAGGAGATGACGAAGCAAAAAAATATGCCGTAGAATTAAAAGTAATACGTGAAAAAGGATTTCGCCAAAACCATTTCAACCGACCAGAATATTTAGAAGTATGGGGATTGGAAATCGAGACCGCGATAAAGCTTTATAAAAAAGACTATGAAGCTGCCATTCAACTCGCGACACAAGCCACTTTATTTGAAGCAAAACTACCATCACCGTCTGGTCCACCACGCATCCTTAAACCAACTTACGAATTACTTGGGGAGGTTTATCTTAAAGCAGGAAAACCAAAAAAAGCAAAAGAACAGTTCGCCATCTCTTTGGCACGTCACCCGAACCGCATTCGCTCCCTAATAGGTGCTGCACGGTCTGCTAAGTTTAATGGGGATAAATTAACCGCTAAAGAGAACTATTCACAAATTCTATCTATTTTAAAAAATGCCGACCTAGTTTTCCCTGAATTAAAGGAGGCAAAAGTGTTTCTTGAAAATTATTAAGAGAATATTACTCTTGTTTTTTTGTGAGAGCAACTACCTTCCCCGGGGAACACTCGTCACTTCAAACAAACACCGAGTTCTCGCCACCTTAAATCACAACCTTCAAGAGAACATTGAGTTATTATAAAACGTCAGGTTAACGTTTTTCGGAAGGACACATTAAAAGCACGTTATCTCATGTGTTGATTCAGTTCTTGACTAAAAAAAGCTAAGAAAGGGTGTGACAACAACTAGAAAAATGATTGAGAAACAACTAAAAATTTTTAAATACAGCATTCAAGCTTGATTTAGCGTCTCCGAACAGCATGCGAGTATTCTCTTCAAAAAATAATGGATTTTGCACACCCGCATATCCGGTTGCCATACCCCGCTTTAAAACAATGGTGGTTTTGCCCTTCCAGCATTCAAGGACTGGCATTCCTGCGATGGGACTATTTGGATCTGTAAGGGCAGATGGATTCACAATATCGTTTGCTCCGATAACTATCGAAACATCAATATTCGGAAAATCATCATTGATTTCATCCATTTCATATACGATATCGTAAGGGACCTTAGCTTCTGCCAATAAAACATTCATGTGCCCTGGCATACGGCCTGCAACTGGGTGAATACCAAAACGAACATTAATTTTTTTCTTTTTAAGTGCTTTTGTAATCTCGCAGACGATATGTTGAGCTTGAGCTACGGCCATTCCGTAACCAGGAATGATCATGACTTCTTTAGCTTCGTTTAATAAGCTTGCAACTTCAGGCGCTTCTAAAGCTATTACTTCACCCTGTTCGGCATCGGAGGCGGTAGAGGACCCACCTGTCGTTGTACCAAATCCACCGGCAATGACTGCTAAAAATTTCCTATTCATAGCTCGACACATGATGTAGCTCAGAATAGCACCGCTGCTGCCTACCAATGCTCCTGTAACAATGAGAAGGTCGTTATTGAGCATGAATCCTGTAGCGGCAGCAGCCCAACCTGAATAGCTATTAAGCATGGAAACCACTACCGGCATATCGGCACCCCCAATTGCCATAACCATGTGAATGCCAAACAGCAATGCTATTGCAGTCATGATCAATAATGGATCCAATCCACCACCTACAGCTGATTGTTCAACAAACATAGAACAAAGCCATATTGATGCAACCAACAAACCGAGGTTAAGCCAGTGACGTGCAGGTAACAATAATGGGTTACCACCTATCTTCCCACTGAGTTTTCCAAAGGCGATTAGAGATCCCGAAAAAGTAATCGCTCCAATTAAAATTCCTAAATAAGTTTCAATGTCATGGATAGTCAACTCGACGCCTGCATAGTGCTCTAGCCGCGCAGAATCCATAAAGTTAGCAAAGCCAACCAAAACTGCAGCCAAACCAACAAGGCTATGGAGAATTGCCACCAACTCCGGCATCTCTGTCATCTGAACACGCTTTGCCAGAATCAATCCAATTGACCCGCCAATTAGCAAACCGCCAATAAGAATTTCAACATTAGAGGTAACACCGGCAATCGTTACGATAAGGGCAACCGTCATACCTATTATGCCAAATAGATTGCCTCGACGAGATGTCTCCTGATTACTCAAACCACCTAGGGCTAAAATAAATAAAATAGTGGCCCCGATATAAGAAGCGGTCACAATACCTTGACTCATTTTTTCGACTCCTATCTTCGAAACATTTCGAGCATCCGACGCGTCACCGCAAATCCGCCCACTATATTAACTGCTGTAATCATCACAGCAAAACCCGCAATCCAAACAATCATGCGTTCTCCGGAACTTATCTGCAGAATTGCACCGATAACGATAATACTACTAATAGCATTGGTTACACTCATTAATGGAGTATGCAAAGCTGCTGTTACATTCCATATCACCATGTAACCGACAAAGCAGGCTAAAACAAAAACTGTAAAATGAGCCATAAATGAAGCTGGAGCCACAGATCCCAAACCTAACAAAGCAAACCCTCCAACCATGAATGTAACTAGAGGCCCCAACCAAGAAGGTTTTTCTTCGGCAACTTCAGCAGGTTTTACATCTTTTGGTTGTTCCGCTTGTTTCGGAGGTGCCGCAGATAACTTAGGAGCGGGAGGCGGCCAAGTTACTTCTCCGTCTTTGACAACCGTGGCTCCTCTGACTACTTCGTCTTCCATATCAACCGTAATATTTCCATCTTTGTCCTTACACATGTCAGTTACAAGATGGCGCAAATTAGTTCCATAAAGCTGACTGGATTGAGCAGCAAGGCGACTGGGTAAATCTGTATAACCAATAATTGATACACCATGAGCCTTTTTTACTATACCCGCCTCTGACAACTTGCAATTACCTCCCTGCTCTGCAGCGAGATCGACAATCACGCTACCGTCTTTCATTGAAATAACCATTTCTTCTTTGATCAACTCCGGGGCGGGCTTTCCTGGAATCAATGCCGTGGTAATGATAATGTCTACTTCTTTTGCCTGTTCCGCGAATAATGCCATCTCTGCTTCAATAAANTCCTTACTCATCACCTTGGCATATCCNCCTGTCCCTGCCCCTTCTTCTTCAAAGTCGAGTTCTAAAAACTCTGCATCCATACTCTCAACCTGTTCTTTAACTTCGGGTCGGGTATCAAAGGCTCGAACAATAGCTCCCATACTTTTCGCAGCACCAATTGCAGCAAGCCCAGCAACGCCAGCACCAATAACCATAACCTTAGCCGGTGGTATTTTCCCCGCTGCAGTAATCTGNCCCGTAAAAAATCTACCGAANTGCTGCGCAGCCTCTACTACTGCTCGGTACCCAGCAATATTTGCCATTGAACTAAGCGCATCCATCTTTTGAGCGCGGGAAATACGTGGGACGCTGTCCATTGAAAGCGCAGTAACTTTTTTCTCAGCTAGCTTCTTAAGTAAGTCTGGGTTCTGAGCCGGCCAAAGAAAAGTGATTATCACCTGTTTTTCGTGCAATAAATCGACTTCTTCAGAATTAAGACTCGAATTNAATTCCGGTGGTCGCACTTTAAATATAATGTCACTGACTTCCCAAATATTTTTTGCACCTTCCACTACTGTCACACCCGCGTCGGCATAAGCAGTATCAGAAAAATGAGATCCTTCCCCTGCGCCTGACTCAACCAATACCTCAAAACCTAATTTGATTAGCTGCTTAGCTACATCGGGTGTCGTTGCGACCCTTTTTTCACCGTCGTGAATTTCTTTAGGTATGCCAATCTTCATAACTTCACACTTTCATGGAAGGTTAATTTTGAAATAATAAAGGGCAATAATAAACAAACCAAACCGAATATCAACGAAAAACATTGNATCTGATAAAAAAATCTACCTGAGACTAAAATATTAGTCCATGTCGTCAAACACACCGGTTGCCAAACTTTTGCGTGCAGTCCGTGCTTCCTGCTCAGCACGAGTAATCCCCTGATCATAATCATTATAATCAACAAAGCGTAAAATNGGTTCCATTTCAGGGTGTCGATCCATATATAGCTTCGCCATTACTTGAACAGTACGACGGTATTTTGGGTGCCCAGCCTTTTGTGATCGCAATTCGGTAAGATGTCCAAACTCTCTCAGGTTCATCCCCATATTCCATCGAATAAAATGGTTAAACAGCGGAGCATATTGAGCTTCACGGACCAATCCGGCTTTGATCAAATCACTATGAAGTGACTCTGCTCGCTCAAAACATTCCTGGACAACTTCGCCCCGCCCTATTTCTTCAATTTCTTCTGGAACCGAATAACCAAGTGATACATTCATGTCTTGCCTTTGTTGGGTCAACATACGATGTCTTTGCAGATCTCTATATTCAGCAAATCCCGTAACAACATCAAAGTTTATTGGGTAACCATACTCAAAAGCGCGTGGTGACCGATCTCTTTTGGTCCTCCTTTTACCGATGACTGTAGAGAAAATTTCATTTTGTTTTTCTTTTGGTAAAGAACGAACAATGTTTCTGATTTGCATAGTCGAATGCTGTACATATGGAAAAATAATGTTTGCCAAGAGGTTAATTCTATAGTCTTCGACTCGATCATTGATTAGAACAACCTCTGGGACCATTTGAATAGGAATATCTTTAAATAAAGCTATGGAAAACTCTCTTATCCTGATTTGATTCTCGGCAAGATAATCATTTTTTGATGCTCGCCTAATAAAAGTCGGTATCTGCGTATCCAAGGCTTTTCGAATATTCTCCGCGAGCAACCAGCCTTCATCAAGCTCTTGAGACAGAAGCTTAGTGATTAGCCCACTATAAAACCTGCCATTTCCAACAAGTCCCATGTTTGCCTTGGTAGAAGCAGGAAGAATGCAGCGAATAACATCACAAGCTGCGCTTCGTATGGTAAACCCATAGGCTAAGCGATGAGCCCTTTTTTCTTTGTCATTGTCTAAGTCATTAGATCCGGCCATGGCAACAAGACCGTCGCGTTCCACTTCGATCTTAAATGTCTCCGCTGGAAGCTTTTTGCAAAAAAAGTTCTGCATCGGCTCAACCAATTCCGCGTACGTTTCAAACAAAAAGTCCATCGTCTGGACATATGACTTAGCTAACCCGGATTTCATGATGGATTCGGGGCGAACATATCGCCACTGTTCGTTGCGTTTCGTATCATATAAAACGTACCGTGTAGACTCCTCAATCGGCGAACCGCCTATTCTGCAATCTTCAATAATCTTCGTCATTAAATTGGAAACATTTTCGATGCAAAGAGGAGCAACAGCAAGCTCTGCTACGGACTCATCTCCATATTTATTTACTACTCGATCAATGAGCTCGGTCCCCTTGACTTCATTGGGCGTTCCATCCGGATTAAGAAATTCACGTACCACTGTCTCCTTAAGTCCTGTCGGGGCTCGACTATAGCGTGCAAGAGCCGCACCGACCACCTCTGGGTTAAGGTTGCTAATCACAAACACATCCGCATCCACATCTGAAAGATACGAAGAAAGGTTTTCTTTCTCTTGCTTGGTTAGCTCGTCAGATCTTTTCGTTTTCATAAGTTGTTATCTTTGGCGCATCGGAATCCAGTATCGTTAAACCTTACTTCTGGTTGACTCCACCTTCGAAAGGAGCTACGTAAAGTATCAGGATAATTAACCCAGGAACCACCCCTAACCACTTTAAAGTCACCTTCTGCTGGTCCCCTTGGATTTTTTTTACGCCTCCAATTGTAATATTTTAAATCGTACCAATCATCGACCCACTCCCAAACGTTTCCCGCCATATCATGCGCACCATAGATAGAAGTCCCTTGAGAATACGTTCCCACATCTGTCATAGTGAAAACACCACGCCATTTCCTCCCATAAGTAGCTCGGTTTTTAGGCGAACCGGCCCCCCAAGGGTATAAGTTGCCACTCGGGCCTCGCGCTGCCTTTTCCCATTCCGCTTCTGAGGGAAGCCGTTTACCCCTCCATCTACAAAAAGCATCTGCGTCGTGCCAACTTACTTGTGTCACTGGTTGGTGTTTGGTTCTGGGGGGGAATGATGCCCCCTGCCACAAATTGCCATCGCGGCATTTATCTGTCTCACAAGTTTGATCTAAAGCAAAACGATGCCCTGTAGCTAAAACAAACTCAAGATATTTTTCATTGGTCACTTCATATATATCGAGCCAATAGCTATCAAGAAAAATAAGTCGGTCGGGATACTCATCATTAAACCACCATAACTCGCAGGACTTATCGTGCTTACGGCACCTCTTCAAGTGCCTTTTATTTTCCACAAAACTCGATCCCATTTTAAAAGTCCCCGCCGGGATACGAATCATCAATGAATTATCTAATTGTACAAAAAGGGGTTCTGCCCTTGCCTGCTGCAGACTGCCAAGAAAATCGTCTTTATGCTCTTCCTCAGCATGCACTGCAAATACTACAGAGATCACAGAGAGAAAAAGAATTACAAAAAATAATAATAGTCGATCAGTCATGGATTCGGGTTAAGCAGCTAACTTTAGATGAAAGATTTTTCACCTATCAGTTTGACTCATTAGTTTCAGTAAGGGTTTTTCGAAACCGAGTCATCTCCTTGCCATGAATGTAGAAAAGTGATAGCCCAAAGATCATGTTAACTGAATAAATATTGACAAATTTTGAATGGAAACGATCGAAACGTATCTGTAGTTTCTGATCCGTTGGGTTGGCTTTTTTCAACTTGTCCACTTCGTGCATTTCAGGTCGCAGAAAACTTCCCATATAAATTGCCAGCACAATCATAACGCCAAGAATACATTCCTTAACATATCTGCGTTTAGTAGCGCCTAGTTGGTCAAACTCAAGCCTGCTAAAATTCCCTACCAGCAACTTAATTATTTCGGCGGTAACCATGAACCCGATGCAAATATAAATAATTTCAATATTAAACACATCCATAATACTATTCATTACCTTACTAGCTAGCAATGGCTGTTCTTTAAGCTTGATCCGCACGATAATCTCTACCAAAATTCCGAGCAGAAACATACCCCCAACCCACAAAGAAAGTCCCAGGAGGTAAAACATGTTGAATATATGTACTAGACGTTTCATCTTATATGACACCATACGTGGCAGGAAAATACTTCAACTTGTAAAGCACAGTATTAAGAACTTTATAGTTTTTATGTTTCACAAAAACCATTACACGGCCTTGCAGTATGCACAAATAAAATCTATAAAAAAAAATCGACAACTCCACTTTTAGTCAATCTTTTCCTCACACCCTTTTAAGCTTAGATCAACGTCCTCCAGAGACTCTTTTTCTAATCATTTTCTTAAAACTGTTCCCTAAATATTCTTTCTCTTCCTTAAGCGCTTTAACTATCTCCGATCGATCACCACCGTACCAGGTTTTGATCGCATCCATTCCCTTACCTCGGTTAACCGTATTGAGAATGGAAAGATAGATTACTCCATAAATAACTGCAATTGTATATAGAGTAAGTGGAATAAAAGATTTGAGACGTTTTTGTTCTGCCTCTTCTTTGCCATACCACCATAAATGGAGGCGCCTCCAAAGAGTTTTTTTTTGTTTTTTAAATCCGCCCTCACCCATAACAAAGCTGGATAAACCATGAATATAAAAAGCTTTAACNGTACTCATTTACATTGTAAACCTTCGCGATGATAGCAAAACCCAACTGTCGAAACAAGCCAGTCCTATATTCCTAATATCTTCCGCTTTCAAAGCATCTTTTGGAGTTTTATGATTGTGCTATAGTTAATAGTTTAAACTACATGGAGGCTGTTTTTTGAAAGTAATTACCCCTGCAGAAAAAATTATTGCAACAGTAAAATGTCCCGCCTCAAAAAGTTACACCAACCGAGCACTTTTGATAGCAGCCCTTGCTAAAGGTACCTCGACTTTACGCAATCCTCTGTTTAGCGACGACACAAAATATATGCGTATGGCTCTGGAGCAATTTGGTATTCCTGTCAAACAAGAAGATTGCGCCTTCATAGTTTCAGGAACTGGTGGACACATACAATGTCCACGCAACGAAATTTCTATTGGCCTCGCNGGAACTACTATGCGTTTTTTAACAACATTCGCAGCTCTTTCTCCAGGAACAACTCAACTTACTGGGGAAAAACGCATGCTGGAACGACCCATTTCAGACTTGTTAAAAGCGCTCAATCAAATAGGTGTCAACGCTCGATCTTTAAAAAACAATGGCTGTCCTCCTTTGNAAATTCCGGGGGGTGGCATTCCAGGAGGAGACAGTTAGTCTTGCCGGAAACAATAGCAGCCAATACCTAACNTCTATCCTGCTTTCTGCACCTTATTTTCAAAATGAAACAACTATCAATATTATTGGCGAACTTACCTCCAAACCTTATGCTGACATAACTCTCGACATAATGAAAACCTTTGGGATAGACGTTGAGTGCACGGATCACTCTCGGTTCTATATCCCAGAAGATCAAACCTACCATGCAATGGACTACACGATAGAAGCAGACTGGTCTAGTGCATCTTATTTTCTTGCCGCAGCAGCAATCACTCAAGGTGAAGTAACTTTAGTTGGCCTTAATTCTAAAAGCGTTCAGGGAGATGCTGGTTTCCTCAATGTTCTAGAGAAGATGGGTTGTACGATTGAACGTTCCTATGAAAAAATTTTCATAAAAGGAAATCCTTTACGAGGAATTAACATCAATATGAATAGCATGCCCGATGTGGTTCAAACCCTTGCAGTCACAGCTCTTTTTGCTGAAGGAGAAACATCTATCTCTGGCATAGGTAATTTAAGAATTAAGGAGACNGATCGAATAGGGGCGCTTGAACAGGAACTTTCTCGGTTAGGAGCCCACGTTGAATCAGGCGAAGATTTTTTAAAGATTCGCCCTGGAACCTACATCCCAACTGANATTGAAACTTATGATGATCATCGCATGGCTATGAGTTTCGCTTTGGCAGGTCTCAAGGTGCCCGGGATCCGCATTAAAAATCCAAACTGCGTCAAGAAATCTTTTCCAGATTTTTTCAAACAACTCGAAGAAATATTGTAAACNAAGTCTATACCAATCAGTTGACTTAGGAAAAAAGTCCCCGGTNATGAGTACGTCTCACACNTATCAATTCACCAGAAGATTTAGTCAACATTCTCAAATACAAAGAAAACTAATACAAACTATGGTAGGATTTCTCACACCNTAATTAATACAATTTCTACAATGCAAAAAGATCTAATCAAACAAATGATTGATTCTGCCCTTGATGGGAATGGAATTACCCGTCGTCAAGCGCTTGAACTGGAGTTTTTTTCCCGTGAGGAACTAGATTATTTGTTCGAAGGAACCAACCGCCTACGTGATCGATTTAAAGGAGATGACGTTAAAATTTGTTCTATCGTCAACGCTAAGGCAGGCAAATGTGAAGAAGACTGCGGTTTTTGTGCCCAATCCAGCCAATTCAAGACGGATAGTCCAGAATATGGGTTGTTGGATGTAGAAAAAATTGTAGANGCTGCAAAAGAAGCTGAGGCATTCGGATCTAATGAATTTTCCATCGTCACTTCAGGAACCGCATTAAATCGCCCTGAGGAATTGGATCAAGTCATCGAAGCCATCAAACGAATCAAAAAAGAAACAAACTTGGAAACTTGCTGTTCGCTTGGCTTGATGAANCTGGACGATATGCGTAAGTTAAAAGCTGCCGGGCTAGATAGATGTCACCACAACCTAGAAACTGCTGCAAGCCATTTCGAAAAAATTGTCACTACCCATAATTATGAAGATGAACTATTAGCAGTAAAAAACGCTAAAGAAGCCGGACTTCAGGTTTGCGTTGGAGGTGTTTTTGGAATGGGAGAAACTTTTGCTCAACGGGTAGAGCTTGCTATAGATATCCGAGATCTCGAAACACAGTCATTTCCAATCAATTTTCTCAAGCCCTTAGAGGGAACTGTCCTAGAAAACATGGAACTAATGGAACTTTATGAAGCACTTCGGACGATAGCTATGCTCAGATTAATCCTTCCAACCATTGATCTATTTGTCTGCGGTGGACGGGAAGAAGTATTCACTAATAATCAAGAGCAAATTTTTGCTGCTGGAGCCAATGGTATTCTCGGAGGCAACTACCTTACAACCAAAGGACAAGACCCAAAAAGGGATATCGATATGATTGAACGCATCGGCTTGAACCCCATATACCAATCCGCCTAATCTCGATTTTACCTTTAATTTTTACAATAAAATCTTACTCCAGCATAAAGCTTTGTAATCAGGCGAGTAACTCGTCAATCGTTTTTTTAATTTCAGCTTTAGATTTAACTCCCGTCACCTGCTGAACCACTTTACCACCCTTAAAAAACAAAAGAGTGGGAATTCCGCGAATGCCGTATTTAGTGGCTGTATCGGGATTATCATCCACATTTAATTTACCAACTTTGACCTTATCTTCATATTCTCCCGCTATTTCCTCCATGGTCGGAGCGAGCATCTTGCAGGGTTGACACCATTCTGCCCAAAAATCAAGGACGACTGGTCTTTCAGATTGAAGAATAGTAGAATCGAACTCTGAATCGGTTACAACAACAACTTTATCTGACGACATACCAAACTCCTCTTTCAAAGTATGGGTTTTATAATATATGGAATTATTTAAACCTAGAACCTTCAGGTGACCTGCTAAAATTAAAGAAACTATTTTAAATCTATTTAGCTTATTTTATGAGAATTAAAGCGAGTATTTGATAAGTTTATATTATCATAGCGCGCTATTAGCCAGCAACGGTTTTAGTTATATTTTAACCAACTAACTTTTATAAATAGTTAATCAGTCTATCCTGAGGGCCACACATGTCAGAAAAAATAAGTGTTTTTGCATACAATGAACTCATAAATGAAGACTATTTCAAAGAAAAGGGCTTTGAGTACATCGATAAAGTTACTGTCACCCTATCAGCACAGAGAATAGTTTTTAATAGATTACCCCTTGAAGGTGAAGGAATTGAGGGTCAAGGACTACCGAACATTGAACCTACCCCAAATAACGCTGGGATGATGGAAGGCATGCTTTATGACATGTACGATAGCTTTCTTCCTAAATTAGATGAATTTCATGGATATCCCAATGAATGTAATAGAAAACTAATGGATCTCAACGCCCACGATTTCCATACTGTCAGAGGAATCGTTTACTTCGCTCAACCAGATAGAATCGGAGATAAGCTTAANCCTAGCCAAGCTCTAATGAAACTTTTTAGAAAATCAAGAAAAGAAATGACCATGCTCTATTTTGCACGTCTAATGAATACTCGAACCTGTGACTAACCACGGTCAATGCCCAAGACCATCGCTTTTGTTAGAAGACCAAGCCCTTCTTTTAATCAGGCTATTGCTGCAAACCCGAAAAACCAGCCTATCGACGTCACACGTGCATGTTTACAGCACGAGTGTTATATCGCTGCTTTAGAGGAAACCGGGGTAGAGGTTGTCCAACTCCCAGCTGTTTATGAATATCCCGATGCACCGTTTGTAGAAGATACAACCGTTGTTTTCGACCATGTAGCGCTGGCTTGTCCTAATAAAGAAAAATCAAGGCGTGGTGAAGGCGTTAGCATTCATGAAGAAATTAAAAATTATAGAACCATAAAAAGACTTCCTCCTCACGTTACTTTAGATGGAGGCGACGTACTAAATACGAAAAAAAAAATACTTGTGGGAATATCTAGCCGAACCAATTTAGAAGCTGTAAACGCGTTAGCCAGGTTCACCAACAAAGCTGTTGTCCCTGTAAAAGTCCTCAGTGGATTACACCTAAAAACTTCGGTCTCTTATTTAGGGAAAAACATTCTCGTACTTGACCCATCTTCGGTAGATACTACCCCTCTTCATGAATTCAAATGGATTGAAGCAAACAAATCTAACCGCTTCTCTGCCAACTGTCTAGCTATCGGGAAAACGGTTCTAATTTCAAAAGGATCAACTAAAATAGCAAATAAAATTCATCAGGAAGGATTTAAAACAATACATCTAGATATAAGCGAGTTCGAAAAAGCAAATGGAGGACTCACTTGTCTGAGCATAATATTTAAAAAAAATGGCTACAGAAATGGCTAACCCAAATTCCAAAATCAATTGTCAGCTAAAATATGATCTAACCTTTCAAGAAACAACTCTTTCTTACTTTCATCAAGTTCAAAAATCTGATCAAACTCAATTTTTAGTACGTTAGTTAAATTACTACCTTCTTCAAATATTTTAACTTTCTTTGCTTGCTCGGAGAATTCAACATTGATAGAAGCATATTCATTATATTCTTGCGATGAACTCTTTTGTCTTTGCGTGTCAAGTGCCGTGATAAGAGGTTTACTAGTATTACTAACGGGATTTACCATGATTTCTCCGGTTCGATTGAATTTATTCTTTCATAAATCCATAAATAGAGCAAATTCCATGCCAACCTTAAATCCTCAAAAACTCTTTACTTTAAAGACTTTCCGATTTTTCACCTTATTTGTACGAGCTTAGTTTTCCCTAATTAAGGAAGTTTTTACCTAGTTATTTAATCCGGCAAACCCTGTACTAGGTCTTTGCCGTAACCTACTAGCTCCACATACCCTTTACCTTTAATCAGTTTCCCGCGAATAGTCCCTTCGACTGAAACGCTTCCCTCCCAATAAGATGCTGAAATTGACCGTAAGTTATAAAGCTCTTGATTATTCAAGTCAGGTGATAGGCTTAATTTGATTCCCAAACTTGGTAAGCTCAGTTTCCAACCAGACGGGTAAGTAATACCTGATTGTTTACTTCTCCACTGAGCTGACGATTCAACTGTAAACTCATCTCGCTTTATATGGCGTGAAATCCCGTCAGACGAAACGAAAGTTCCACTCGAAAAAGAATCGATACCCCCAGATTTTCTGCGAAGTAGGTACAGCATCAATTCAGTCTGGTCATCTAGCTTTAATGAGAACCAATCCCAGCCAGACAATTCATTATTAAGCTGATTGCTTGAGTATTCATGATCCATCCAACTTGTTCCAAAAACCTTATAATTTTTTCCGTCTACGAATACCGTCCCACTTGTTTTCATACGCGTGTACGAAAAATAGTGCGAGGCATTTCCTGCTTCGCTTCCTTTTTTACTAATCCCATCTTGTCCATGAACCACCAATTTCTTCTCAGGGGCTAGTTGCAATTTTATTCCCACCCCTGACTCAACAGCTTCAAGAACGTGTTCATTATCCGTACCTTCAAGAGACCAATCTTCATTCCAAACCATCAATCTCTCAGAATCTGCGCCAGCACTGCCAATCCCCTTACGATTGATTCTCTCAAAGTAGTGAAACTTTTTGCCTTCTACATCGGTTAATGTCATATGCGAAAAATAAATATGCCCCACCTTCCATTTAGATGGGTTTGGATTATCACCCATTGTGTCAAGAGCCACACGAAAAAAGGTGAGTTGATAACCAAAAGGACGGGAAGTTCCAACTTCCTCTAGGTTCCCGGTGTAGTACCACCACTCGATTCTAAAATCATCATGAGAGTAAAAATCTTCTGGAAACTGATAGGCATAGCCAGGCAAGGCCTGACTAAACATCAATGGTTTTGCAGCATTGGCAACCCAAAATTCTGTTTTGTTAAAGCTTATTGTCAGCGCCAAGGAAAGAACGAATATAATAGAAAATCTAACCATACAGCTTAAGCCCCGTATAAATAATGCCGTTTAAGAAGTGATTATTAGTAATAACTAGCAATCGTATTTTAAATTTAAATATTTTAGCTTCCTACTACGCTAGGATATTGTATAAATTTTTCGTAAAATATATTTCATTAAAGTAATGTGTGTCAATATCCCATAGTTTTATGGAAAGGCAACCAATGCAAGTTGGCGTAACAGGGTCGTCAGGATTTTTAGGCTCAAACCTTACAAATGTTCTTCATCAGTTAACCGACTTTGAGGTTACTACCCTTAAACGTAATTCTTCCAAAAAATTTCCAGAGATCAATGAACTAAAGTCTTTTGTGAAAAATTTGGATCTAATTTATCATATTGCTGGTGTAAACCGAGGAACCAACGAAGAAATTTTTAAAGGAAATATCCAAGCCACTTTCAACCTTCTCGAAGCAATTAAAAAATATGGAAATTCTTCGCCTCGTATCATTTTCACATCTTCATCACAGGTTTATAAAAAAATAAACTCACCTGGAAAGCTGGTCACCGAATCTTATAAGGCGGAACCGGCAACGCTGTTCGGTATCGCAAAAAAAACTGCAGAGGATCTTATTCGACTTTCTGATTTTGAACACGTTATACTTCGTATTNCNAATGTCTATGGCCCAGGATGCCGCCCTGAATACAATTCCGTNATAGCCACATTCTGTCATAAGTCGGCAAACGAAAAACCACTTAGAATTGATGGTGATGGTCACCAGAAAAGAGACTTTGTCTACGTAGAAGATGTNGTTAACGCAATGGTNNTGGCAGGAACAAAAAAAAATAATTTCATTTCAGGCNTTTATAATNTAGGCACCAACAAGACTTCCTCGTTGCGTCAGGTCATACGGAGCATTAAATCTTCGGGTGTAGAAGTAAAAGAATCTTATTCTCCAAATGCAAGCACCGGACAAAATTCTTTTTCACTAGACGCCACACGTTTTGGGCAACGGTTCAAGTGGAAACCACAAACTACTCTTCAGTCAGGGATAAAAAAGACATTGCTCTGGTTTCAAAAAGAGGTAACTCAATGAAGAATATTCTCATAGAAGACCTTGATTGCAAATCAGACGAGCGTGGCTGGCTTATAGAAGTTTTGGGGAAAGGTCTGGAAGTTCCTCATGAGTTTGGTCAAATTCATGTTTCAGTTGCTTACCCTGGGAAAACTCGCGGCAACCATTACCATACCCGAAAATTAGAATGGTTCTGTGTCCCACAGGGGAAAGGCCTCTTGGTACTAAAAGACCTGAAAACAGGTGAAAAAAAAGAATTGCTCATGGGTGAAGAAGCTCTACGAACAGTGAAAATAACTCCCGGAATCATTCATGCTATAAAAAATATTGGGGATACTGATATGGTACTCATTGTTTACGCAAATGAATCTTTCAATGCTGATGACCCGGATACATTCTACGAACAAATTTTAGAATAGGCTTACACCCATCCAGAACTTAGTGGCTTACCACTTTTAAATCACAGTACCGCAACAAAGCCAATAGAATACTTGAACCCCAATATGATTTGAGCACCAGAGTAAATTTTCATAGTTAGTCCGATGACTATTTCTAACCATGTAATATTTTTATTTTTTCGCTAACACGAAAGAGAAAACCTTTGAAAAAAGTAACCGCTATTATCGTTAATTGGAATGACAAAGATGTCATAGTTGAGTGCATTCAATCTCTACTCGATCAAAATAGAAATGAAATAGATATCATTGTCAGTGATAACGGGTCTAAGGACGACTCGGTAAATTTTATTCGAAAGCATTTCCCCTCTATTAAAATTATTGAAAACGGGGAAAACCTAGGCTTTGGCTCTGCTGTCAATAGAGGATTAGGTCTCGCCAAAGGGGACTACCTTCTTTTTCTCAATAGCGACCTCAAACTTCATTCTAAATGTGTCGGGGAGTTAGCGAAGGTTTTAGAAAGCGATACCAATGTGGGAGGGACTATCCCAAAAATCCTATACATCGACCAACAAAATACAATTAATTCTCTTGGAGTATTGATTAACTACACAGGAATCGCCTATCCAAATTTACTCGGCCAGAAAGATTCTGGCTATCAGGAACCTTTTGAATCAGCATGTGGTGGAATTTTCATGTTAAGACGAGAAGTGTATGAAACCGTAGGAGGCTTTGATGAAGACCTGTTTCTTTATCACGAAGATCATGATTTGTCATGGAGAATTCGACTGGCAGGATGGCACCTTAAAGTTGTTCCACAAGCGATCATGCATCACCACTATAAATTCAACAAAGGTATTTTTAAATATTACTCTTCTGAAAAAAATCGTCTCCATATTTTACTGAAAAACATGGAGGTTAAAACACTCGTATTAATTTTTCCTGCTTTAATTACTATTGAGTTTTCTCAGTGGTTGCATGCTGTTCTTCATAGGTGGTTTCTTCTTAAAGTGAAAAGTTACATTGAAATTCTCAAAATTTTTCCGCGCATATTAATTAAAAGGAAAAAACTAAAAATTTTACGCAAGGTGTCTGACAAAGAAATTACACGTGTTTATAAAGGAACTCTCACTATCAGCTAACATATTTACTTAGCCCTGCGCTTAATACATACTGGAAAATCATCCGTCATTTGATTTAATTTTGTTTGCTAACGGCTAATTATCCCCTAGTTCTTTATTGCTGGTAATTGGAAATGCTCGGCATATTCTTGGCACCCAACAACCATCACTCATGATATAAAATATTTTTTATTTATTTTTTGTTACCTCTTAAGCAAGGATTCTCATTGAGACTCTATCAACTCCTTATAGACTTGCACCATCTCAAAAGCATTGCGCTCTTGAGTGAATTTCTCAGCTAACAAACGAGCTGATTGCCTCATTGGTTCTCTAGTTTTTGAATCCATTAAATAATCGATGGCTTTAGCCATGGCTATAGAATCTGATGGCTCTTCCAATATAATGCCTTCCTTTTGAGGTGTAATTATTTCCGCAACACCACAGTTACGACTCGTGATGATCGGGAGTCCTGAGGCTAATGCTTCAAGATTAGCATTTCCAAATGGTTCATAAATTGAAGGAAGAACAAAAAAATCTGCTGCTGCATACAATTTCTCAATCCCATCAACTGGTCCTAGGTGAGTTATTTTCTCCCGATTCTCCTTTGAAGAAAAATCTAAATATCTTTTCCACTTTCCCTTTCCTACGAGAACTAATCTCCAGTTTTCCTGTTTCATGTACTGAA
>JGI26247J51722_1000367_pt1 | contig 19319 bp, 20 predicted proteins | sample SaaInlV_100m_DNA_2_FD_51722 | JGI IMG/M metagenome (IMG submission 51722)
TGGTCTAAACTAAACTTTTCATGAGTTTCTTGCGCTAAACCAATATGACCTATATGTACAGGGTCAAAACTACCACCCAATATTCCGATTTGTTTTATACTCTGATTCATAGCTCTTTTCCGCAGTTAATTATCTAACGCTAACCCCATGTATACCATCACTCTTTTTTAAAATCCTTTTTAAGNAACTAAAAAAAACTGGTGCTTAAAAAAAATGTCGGGTCTGGCAATGGGCCACCTCTGAAGCGTTGACTTTAAAATGATTTAACCTTATCTTCTATTNGATTATATTTTAGTATCGAATTTCCCCTCTATCACTAATCACTATTGTTAGTAGTGGTCTTTTTTCTGGCTTAACTAAGGGCCATTCATTTAATGCCACGGGAGAATTAAGACATGCGATGGAAATTAGACAGAAAAAAAGATGTAACTGGGTTTAGTTTTTTAGAGCTGTTAATTATTTTCGTNATTATCGGCATTCTAGCAGCTATAGCTACTCCCCAGTTAGAGCATTACAGACAACTCAGATATGATAGNGAGTCGAAGGAAAACCTAGAGAAGCTTCACCAAGCCTGTGCAAAATTTTGGGCAGATGACATTAATACACAATGTTCTATCGACATTGCTAAGGAAGCCCAAAATGGCTANATCCAGTCTTCTGATNTAGATATACTCATTNCACAAGGGAAGGAAACTAAAACTGACTTCCAAGCCACAGCAAANCATAGTAGCAGTAATAAAACTTACATAATCGATGAAAAAGGCAATATCCGTTAACCAATATGTCGTCTGACCTGTACATTATTTTTCCTTTCATTCCTTCCCCACTTTATTCCAGTAATAAATAAAAATAATTTGGTTTTGTTCCACCCATACTTATTTATTCTTCTACACCCTTTTAACCTAATAACTTTTTTCTGGTTTTGGTGAAACCATTGATCCATGTTCCGTTTGAAATAGGGTGGGCACACCAGACAACCTCTTTCTTTATCTCATTGAAAATAAAGGGCAATCGGTCTATAATCTAGAATATGATAATTAAAAAAGATTTTCTTGTTATCGGTAGCGGAATTGCTGGGCTAACGTTTGCCCTCAAGGCCTCTCAATTTGGATCGGTGGCAATTGTCAGTAAAGATAAACTGGCCGATCTGCCACTTTATATGCGCAAGGTGGAATAGCCTCTGTAATGACCGACGACGACTCGTTTGAATTACATGCTAGTGACACCATCGAATCGGGCCGTGGATTATGCCGTGAGGACGTAGTCCGCATCATTTGCAGAGAGGGACCTTCTCACGTAAGAGAGTTAATAAACTTGGGTGTTAAGTTCACCCGTCGGGGAGAAGACTACCATTTGAGTCGTGAAGGAGGACACTCCAGAGATCGAATTCTACACGCCAATGATCTTACAGGACAAGAAATAGAACGCGCCATGATTGAGGCAATCAATAGCAAAAAAAATATAACGGTTTTCCCACACCATATGCTGATCGATTTTATTACGCGCGGTAGATTAGATTCTAGAGTTGAACCTGGAAGCGCTAAGGATGAAGCTCTTGGAGCATATACCCTTGATGTCAACACAAAACAGGTGAAAACTTTTCTTAGCAAAATCACCTTGTTAGCCAGTGGAGGTGCTGGAAAAGTCTACCTTTATACGTCCAATCCTGACACTGCCACAGGTGATGGAATTGCTGCAGCTTACCGTGCGGGGACCAAAATAGCTAATATGGAATTCATTCAATTTCATCCAACTTGTTTATACCACCCTCAAGCAAAATCTTTTTTAATTTCTGAAACAGTACGCGGAGAAGGCGGTATATTGCGACTGAAAAATGGACGCACTTTCATGGAAACTTATCACCCCTTAGGATGTCTGGCTCCACGGGACATTGTGGCCCGCGCCATAGATCACGAAATGAAAAAAAGTGGCGACGACTGCGTTTATTTAGATATTACTCATATGAAGGGTTACCAAATACGCGAACGTTTTCCGAATATCTACCAAACCTGCTTACAGTTCGGTTTTGATATGGTTAACAAGCCAATTCCCGTAGTACCTGCCGCCCATTATACCTGTGGGGGGGTCTTAGTTGATCTTAATGGCCAAACAAACATTCGCCACCTTTTTGCCAGTGGAGAAGTTTGCTACTCTGGACTGCATGGCGCCAATAGACTAGCTTCCAACTCGCTATTGGAGGGACTTGTACTATCAAATCGAGCCGTGGCCAAGGCTGCCCTGCTACTAAAGTCAGGATCATTCAATAATATAAATCCCGATGACATACCTAGCTGGGATTGTGGAAACGCAGTGGACAGCGACGAGTCGGTTGTCGTCTCACATAATTGGGATGAAATCAGAAGAATCATGTGGAATTATGTTGGTATCGTACGCTCAAATAAAAGACTTCACCGAGCCGAAAGACGTATTCAGTTACTTCTGAACGAAATTAAAGAATATTATTGGAATTTCACAATTACCAAGAATACCCTTGAGCTTAGGAACATTGCTCTCACCGCTCATTTGATTATAATGAGCGCTTTGCAACGTAAAGAAAGCCGAGGACTTCACTTTACCTTGGATTACCCAGAAACTAGCGACAGTGACTGGAAAAAAGATACTGTGCTTCAAGACACTACACGTCGTATGGTAAATCAAACCTCTCTTAAAACAACATCTCATGAATAAAAAAACCTCTATCTTTGTTCGCGATTTTCTGGGAATAGCGGTCTTGGCCTTTTCCCTATTCTCTATCGTATCTATAGCAACCTACTCTCCCGCAGATCCATCGATGAACACATCCCTTTCCTCTCAGAAATTAGTTGCAAACTCCGGGGGTATAGTTGGCGCCTATATTTCTGATGGGCTAGTCCAGTTTTTTGGAAGTGGTGCGTTTTTCTTCCCTGTGATAACCCTGATTATTGGATGGGCTTGCGTGCGAGGAAAAGAATTTAATCATTGGCCACTTCGTTTGTTTTCAGGAGTTTTTTTACTCATAGGATTGTGTGCTTTGTGCGCAGTTCAAATGAACTCAGATCCTATTTTCAATAATTATGCTCAAGTAGGAGGTCTCNCAGGTACTGCTCTAGGAAGGTTTCTAGTCATGTGGTTAAGTAATGTCGGTGCCACCATTTTTTTGATCACCATGATTTTAGCCTCACTCCTTGCCATGACGGGAAAAACTGTAAACCCTATGCTGGAAACCATGGGCAAACTTACAGGAACAGGTATTGGTAGGTTATTGCGACTATCTAACAAGTTAAAACTAGTGGTAAGCGAGTGGGTCAATACTGTTCGTGAGTCTACTATTATTGCTAAAGAAAATCCCAATGAAATATTTGAACCAACCGAACCTTTAATTATAACAAGAACCAGACCTCCTGAAAAAACCACGGAATCGACTCAGGTTCCTACCATTGTCCCTCGGAGAAAAAATAGAAATACCGGTTTTATTGTGGAGGAAAAACAACCACCGACACCTGAAAACGGAAATTATCAAATTCCACCTGTCAGTTTGCTACATGATCCTTTACCGATAGAAAACTCGGATGAAATGAAAGAAGAAATCCTGATCAGTACTTCTATATTAGAACGCAAACTAGCTGACTTTGGAGTAGAAGGAAAAGTCGTGCAAGTTCTCCCTGGGCCTGTCATCACATTATATGAATTTGAACCTGCCCCAGGAATCAAGGTCAGTAGAATTCTCTCCTTGAGCGATGACCTTGCACTCGCTATGCGAGCGCTTAGCTTACGCATTCTTGCCCCTGTCCCAGGAAAACCTGTCGTAGGAATAGAAATTCCTAATGTTAAAAAGGAAGTTGTTTCATTTAAAGAAATAATAACTTCTAAAGAGTTTGCCGAATCGAATTCAAAATTAATGATGGTAATTGGAAAAGACAATATTGGCGTACCTGTAGCGCAAGATCTGGCCACAATCCCACATCTTTTGATGGCTGGTTCTACTGGTTCTGGGAAAAGCGTCGGATTAAACGCCATGATCTGCAGTATTCTTCTTAACGCTACGCCTGATGAAGTCAAAATGATAATGATTGATCCAAAAATGTTGGAACTATCGATTTTCGATGGGATTCCTCACCTTATTGCACCGGTTGTCACGAACCCGAAAAAAGCCGCTGCAGCCTTAGCCTGGGCTGTACAGGAAATGGAAAATCGATATAAGATGATGGCTGAAATAGGTGTTCGAAACCTCAGCGGGTTCAACGTAAAGATAGATAAAGAACGTAAAAAATATGAGCAAAAACTAAAACAATGGGAGCAGGATAATAAAAACACTATCAAACCTCACGAAGTGGAATCTGACGAACTAGAGAAAGAAAACGACAAACCCACCGAACCCCCAGAAAAACTACCCTACATTCTGATTGTCATCGATGAATTGGCTGACCTTATGATGGTTGCTTCTAAGGGAGTAGAAGAAGCACTCACTAGACTTGCTCAAATGGCGCGCGCGTCTGGGATTCATTTAATTGTTGCCACACAGCGTCCTTCTGTTGACGTTTTAACCGGAATCATCAAAGCCAATTTCCCNTCNCGTATGTCCTACAAGGTAACCTCTCGAGTCGACTCCCGAACTATCCTTGATTCCATGGGGGCCGAGAAACTTCTTGGGAAAGGAGACATGTTATTTATGCCCCCAGGAACTCACCGGCTGTTACGAATTCATGGTGCCATGGTAAGTGATGAGGAAATTGAAAAGATTATAAGTTTCATTAAGGAACAAAAAAAACCTACNTATAAAGAAGAGATTTTTGAAGTTGTGGTAACAGACAAGAAAAAACCTGAAGAAACAGAAGAATACGACGAAAGGTATGACGAAGCCTTGGCATTAGTCGCAAAAGACCGACAAGCNTCTATTTCATACATACAAAGAAGGTTAAGAATAGGTTACAATCGTGCCGCAAGCATTATAGAAATGATGGAGCGAGATGGCGTGGTGGGTCCCTCAGATGGGGTTAGGCCTCGTGAAATTTATGTCAATCCCATTCCTGCGGAGTGAGCCCAACTCACCGGGGGAAACAATGCTTAATAAAAAGCAAACATGTCCCTTATCCTCCCTCTAACCACTTCGACTGAGGATCAAANACAAAACCCTGTACTTTTTATTTTCCTTGGTGCAAGCAATCTAGCTCGTTCCTTTCATGGATTGAAAGACTGCATCGAACGATGCATATTCCCAAGGCCAGCGAGTTTTCTTCATGCCATGGGCCCAGGAAGGGGCTATCTCAGCCGCGGTGGAATACTCAACGCAGTCTATTCCCCGATTCTCAAGTGCGGTATTCTGGAAGCAGTCCGAAACAAAAGGGTAAAAGANCAGCCGGTAATCGCTCTTATCACAGATATTGGCAATGACATTATGTACGGTGTTTCATCGGAGAAAATCATTAACGGCTTGCAATACCTCGTTAACGCATTGGGTGAGTTTAAAACAAATATTTTTATTACTTCAATCCCCGTAGACCTCGAAAATGATATTAGTGAATTACGCTTTCACATCATCCGTCAGATTTTTTTTCCAAGGAGTCCGATAAAATACTCTCAGGCCTCAAATAATATTACAGTTATCAACAAGTTCATTCTACAGTCTTCCAATAAGAAGGTAACTGTAATCAATGACATGAATCAGTTTTGCGGTATAGATAAAATTCATTACAGCATCCTTAAAAGCCAATCGGCATGGTCCCATATCGCTAAGAAATTAACCTATTCTCTTAACACTAACGTTTCTCCAAAATTCAAGACGTCAGAACTAGTATTCTCTATAGCAAATAATGCCGCTCGGATATTATTAACCGACATGCTCGGCATAATAAACAAAACTGAAGAAACATTCTAAAACTCCCATGGGATACCTACTCGCTATAACAAGAATGCTCGTTTTAGTCCCAACCTATATTTGTTTCGGACTAATAGGTTTTATTTTGTTTTTTATTTATTGTTTGTCTAAAGAAANTTATTACCGTACTGTTATTTTTTTTTCAACACTGTGGGCACAATGCTCATGCTTATTATTTAATATTNAAGTTAAGGTAGACCATAAATCTATGGTTNCCCCAGGGTCGCTTATCATTGCAAATCATGTGGGCGCACCGGATATTTTTGTTATGGGTTCCTGTTTCCCATCTTTTTTTGTATCTAAAGCTGAGGTCCGACGATGGCCTTTTGTGGGCTGGTTAACACAACTTGGCGCTACTATTTTCGTGGACAGAAACCAAAAACAACAGGTTCGCTTCACGATTGACCAAATTCAGCGNCGCTTGAAGGCAAAGTGCTCTGTAGTCCTCTTTCCAGAAGCACAGGCCACAGATGGTAAGGATATTTTACCGTTTAAATCATCCCATTTTGAAGCAGCTATTCAAACTGGGAAACCGGTAGTACCTGTTGTGGTTTATTATCATGACAACAAAAAACCATCTGTTGCCTGTTGGCATAATACTAATTTCCTAACACATCTTATTAAACTTCTAAAACAACAACAATTGGATGTAACGGTTCAAATTCTACCCTCGCTTCAAGGGGAGACTGATCGAAAAATTCTGGCAAATAAATGTTACGATATTATGCGAAATGTACATTTAACTTTAGCGAAACAAACTGAACACTAAATCTAAAATTTCCATTTCACCTTAATAGTTATTTTTAACATTTCAGCTGGCAATAATTTAATTTTAAAAATCAAACTAGTAATCCTTGAATAGGTAAAATGCTTTTAGCATTCCAAAACAAAATGCCCCGCATTGATTCTTCAGCCTATATTATTGAAAGTGCTGCGGTAATTGGTGATGTAGTAATAGGTGCGGAAAGTAGTATTTGGTTCAATGCAGTAATTCGTGGTGATGTTAATTATATTAGGATCGGAAAACGTACCAATATTCAGGATGGTTGCGTGCTTCACGTGGCTCGAAAAAAGTATCCGCTCACCATTGGAGATGAAGTAACTGTCGGGCACAATGCTACCCTTCACGCCTGTACCATTGAATCTCGCTGTCTTATAGGAATGGGCGCGACGGTAATGGATGGTTCGACAATTGGGGAAAACTGTATAGTTGGTGCAGGTTCTCTAGTGACTCCAAGCACTACCATACAACCTGGCAACTTGGTAATAGGAGCGCCGGCAAAAGTCAAACGCAAACTGACCGAGAATGAAATTCGTTCGATTCTCGACTCGGCAAGCCATTATGTAAATGATATTCAAACTTATTCACACCAATGAGCAAATCTCCGGGGAAAGATCCTGTTTCAACTCCACTTGGTGTTATAGGTGGAAGCGGTGCATATGATCTACTTACAAATGGTGCTCTAGGAGAAAATATAGATACCATCACATTAGAAACTCCCTTTGGGAAAAGCGCCCCTATTCATCATTTTCGGGCTGGTAACTTAGAATACCTATTTCTGTCACGGCACGGAGAAAAAGACTATTCAATCACTGCTCCATTTGTTAATTATCGTGCCAATATTTATGCCCTCAAGGAATGTGGCGTTGAGCGTATTATTTCGTGGTCTGGCCCAGGTATTATCAACCCATCTTTTAAGCCAGGCGAATATGTATTACCTAATGACATAATTGATGAGACTAAAAACCGGGAAACCACTTTTTTTAAAAACCGGGGCCTTGGTTTTATTCGCCAAGATCGTCCCTTTTGCCCTCAAATCCAACAAGTAGTCCATGATTCAATGCGCTCACTTGGATTCTCTCATCACGAGCAAGCAGTCTATGTCTGCACTGAAGGACCACGACTGGAAACCCCTGCTGAAATTAAAAAATTTCGCTTACATGGTGGAGATCTTGTTGGAATGACCCTTGCTCCGGAACTCTTTCTCGCCCGCGAACTTGAAATGTGCTATGCGTCTATTTGCTATCTAACCAATTTTGCCGAAGGCACCGTCGCACGTGAGTTTAAAACAGGAGAGTTGTTTGAAGGTATGCAGACAAATCAAGAAAAAATACAAGTTGAAGAATCCGTTTCTCGCTTTCCCAGTATTCTTGCTGGAACATTTCTAGGCCTATTAAGGACTGAACGAACCTGCCACTGCAAAAACGCTATGGACCGCTATAAAAAAAAAGGTGTGATTAATGATGATTGGCACACTTGGGTAGGTCCTGCATAAAAAATGGTACCCAATCGAATAGTTAGATACTTTTTTTACCTTGGTTATTCCCTTGCTCAAACTGGCCGAACGCAATTCCCTGTCTTTAAGAATAGCCTAGGGAGTTTTTATGCCATCTACATGCATCAGGGGTACTACATAAAAAAACCACTTCACTATCCATCGGTATACGGTCTTAATTAATTTATCACTTTATTGAATTTAATTTACTAACAACTAAAGTTAATGTACATCAACACCCTCTAACCAACTACTTTTATGAAGAATTTAATTTTAATTCTACTGTTTACATTGACCATCACTAATTGTGATAAAACCAAAGAGACCCCCCTGCTACTACCAACAGCAGCAGAACCTTCGGCAAAAATACATAACGACCGAGGAATTAAATATTTTCATGAAGGGAAAGATTTAGACGCGTTGATCGCATTTACTCAAGCCAGAGTCGCAGATGGCACCGCCGGAGAAATCTATTTTAATCTGGGTTTGATGCAACACCTGAAGGGCAATCAGAAAAAAACAAAAAAACTCTTTAAACAAGCTCAACAGTTTGCAAATGGTAACAAAAAAATACTCGAGTCCAAGCTGATAGAAAAACANCTCNNCCGATGACNAGTTTTTTGCAAACACCTCCTTTTCTTCTCCTAAAATAGGAGCTTTTTAATATCCTTTTGCCATTTAGGGCACCAATTCCTTGACAAACTCTCCCAAAACAAAGTACATTACTGGATTACTTCTATTCTGTAGAGATTAAACCTTTTGATTCAGGAGAGTTTCTTGGCTAACCATAAATCTGCGCTCAAACGCAATCGTCAAAACGAAAAACGAAATGAACGAAATAAAACCAGACGTTCTCAAATTAAGAATGCTATAAAGGGTGTTCTCCTCGAGGTAGAGGAAAAGAGCGTTGAGGGAGCACAAAACTCTCTAAAGGAAGCATCGAAAATTATTGCAAAAAATGCCGCCAAGGGAATAATTCATAAGCGGGCTGCCTCTCGCAAGGTTTCTGGTCTAGCAAGAAAAGTCTACCAACTATCCACTTCAGCCTGAACAAATTCGCAAGAGCAGNGCCTCTAAAACCCCCCGAGGCTCCCTGCTTGAGGTTTTAAGCTCTCGNTCAGCTTCCAACAAATACTTCATACCTTCTTGTAGTTTTGATCTATTAAAATTTTTTGTGTACTGCAAGGCCTTCTCAACTAAAAATGGCTTTGCTCCCATCTGCTGAGCTATTTTTTGGACCCCATATTTTTGTGCCTGATAATGTTTAACTTCCCACAGCGTTCTAAATTGCCAAGCAATCAAACCCAATATTTTCACCGGGTCTTCCCCATGGTCTAGTTGGTTTTGCAACAACAGCAGTGCCTTCTCTATTTTTTTTTCCTTAAGAGCTTCCGTTAACAAAAAAGCGTTTTCCACTTTGATATCCCCGACAAGGTCTCCGACCATGGACTCTGTAATTTTGTTTTCTTTTCCCGCATAGGTCAGCGCCTTTTCAAGTTCTTTCGCTAAAATCCCCGGTTTGGCTCCAACTCGACCTACCATTTTTCGAGCTGCTCCCGAACTCAAATCATAGCCAAAAGATTTAGCCCGGTGTTGCACCCAACTAAGAAGTCCCGCTTCTTGGGGTGCTTCACAGGACAACGCCCCTTCTTGAGTTGTTAGATTTTTATAAAGTTTTCGTTTTCGATCCACCTTGTCTGCTGTAATTACCAAACATGAATCCAACCCTGGATCGGCAACATATTCAAAAAGTTTTTTTTGTTCAGAATCTTCTATGGTTGTTTCATGTAAATTTCTTACAATAACAAGTTTCATCCCTCCCAAAAAAGATAGTGTCTTTGCTGCCCCAATCCAATCACCCACTGATGACTCACGAGCCTCAAAATTTTCTAGATTAAAATCCTTGTTATCTGGTGTGATCAGCTTTTGGTTTAGCGCTCGAATTATTTCTAAACGGTAAAAACTTTCTACCCCATAAAGAAAATAAAATGGGCCAATCTTTCCCTCGCCAATACTATGAATGATTTGATCAGCCGACATCAGAAACTAATTAAAACCGTTCGATTGTTATACTGACTAACCTGTCAGCAAGGTCAGAATATGCTTCCTTGAGCGCTGTGTGTTTTGCCGAGTCAGAATTTACTAAACTGGAGGTAGACCGATAATCCCATTGAGTCGTAAATTTCTGATTAAAAATTATTTTCTTTTTAATCCGATCATAAGCCTCAACTTGAATTCCTAAGCGCACAACATATTCTTCCGCCGAATCTGCTGAGTTAAATGCAACCGCTCGCAATTGATAGTCCGTCAGAGTTCCACGCATGAGCAGATCCGCCTCTCTGGTGTCAGCGACCTTGAGTCGACCATCCGAGATAAAAGCACGGCGAATTGCATCAGTTGCATCTCTTTGAATATTTGGTTCGCTCGAAGAATTTTTAAATACAGGAATGGAGATAGCGCGAATATGTGGGGGAAGAGTTGACCCGTAACCAGCAAGATGATAACCGCAACTCGATAACAACAAAGCAACTATCAGAAAATATAAAGCATCGCAAAGAAATTTCATCCCATTTATCTCACCACAATATTAACTAACTTGCCAGGAACCACAATAACTTTTTTTATTTCCTGACCTTTTATTTGCTCCTTTATCTTACTGTCATTAAGAGCCAAACTTTTAATATCTTCTTGACTTGAACTTGATGAGACCGTGATTCTTTGTCTCACCTTACCATTCAGTTGAACTACGATCAGCAACTTCTCTGTTGTCGTAAAATCTTTATTAAATACTGGCCACTCCACTTGGACTATTGAGGTTTTATGCCCCAACAACGACCACATTTCCTCCGCAATGTGTGGAGCAAATGGAGAAAGAAGAAGAATCAGCGTGTCAAAACTTTCCCTAACTATTGCTCTAGCACCATCGCTATTGTCTTTAAGAAACCAGTTATCGCGAAAAGCGTAAAGATGATTCACAAACTCCATGACCGCTGCAATCGCGGTATTAAACTGCATTCTGGTTTGAATATCATCTGTCACACGACCAATCGTGACATGTGTGATACGCCTCAACTCCCGTAATTCTTTCGAACTAGTTTCATAACCTTTAGGTATAGAGCCCGCTTCCTTATATCACTCAAAAAATCATCAAAAATTCGCCATACACGTTTTAAAAAACGATAACAACCTTCCACGCCTTGACTGTTCCACTCAAGATCTTTCGCGGGTGGGGCGGCAAACAAAATGAACAGCCTCGCTGTATCAGCTCCATAGTTTTGAATAATTTCATCCGGATCAACCACATTGCCTTTCGATTTCGACATTTTCGCACCATCCTTAATAACCATCCCCTGAGTCAGCAAACGGTCAAACGGTTCATCAGATTTTATAAACCCCAAGTCCTTAAACACAAGATGAAAAAATCGCGAATAAAGCAAATGAAGAATCGCGTGTTCTATGCCGCCGATATACTGATCTACCGGCATCCAGTAGTCTAAATCGTCACTATTAAATGCAACCTGATTATTATCTGGAGATGTATACCGGTTAAAATACCATGAAGAACATACAAAGGTATCCAAGGTGTCTGTTTCCCTTCGTGCCAACTTCCCACATTCAGGGCATTGCGTTTTATAAAATTCAGCAAGTGTTGTAAGAGGAGACTGTCCTCGATTACCCAAGTCAACATCAAGAGGTAATTGAATGGGGAGCTGATCTTCTGGAACCGGTATCAACCCACATTCGTCGCACTGGATAATCGGAATCGGTGTACCCCAGTACCTTTGACGCGATACCCCCCAATCACGTAAACGAAAGTTCACCGAAGCCTTACCAATTTTTGCACCTTCTAGGTATTCACACACTTTGCTTTTCGCTTCATCGCTGAAAAGTCCGTTGAATGAACCTGAATTTACCATGACACCGTTAGCAAAAAATGCTTCTGTCATATTAGACTCGTCTAGCGGGCCTTCTACGGGTTGGATAACCATGCGGACGGGAAGGTCGTACTTGCGCGCAAAATCTAGGTCACGCTGGTCGTGAGCGGGAACGGACATGATTGCTCCAGTCCCATAATCCATCAACACAAAATTTGCACACCACACAGGTATATCCTCTCCTGTCAGTGGATTAACTGCATATGCTCCGGTGAAAACCCCATTTTTTTCTCCTGTTTCACTGGTTCGGGTAACCTTATCTTCCTGCTTGGCCTTGTTTACAAATTTTTCAACCGCAATTTCCTGTTCTGTTCCAAGGGATAACTTCCTTACCAGTGGGTGTTCTGGAGCCAACACCATAAATGTCGCCCCATAAAGAGTGTCCGGACGAGTTGTAAAAACCTTGATGACCTCATTTTTTTCTTTTATCTTAAAATTAACTTCGGCGCCGTAGCTTTTGCCGATCCAATTGCTTTGCATTGCCAGCACCTGCTCCGGCCATTTACCTGATAGCTGCCTGCAACCATCCAGTAATCGGTCAGCGTAGTCTGTTATCTTAAAAAACCATCCTTCTTGAAATCGATCTTCTGCTTCACCATCGCAGCGCCAGCAGCATCCATCAATCACCTGTTCATTTGCCAAAACCGTGTTACAAGTGTTACACCAGTTGACTTGTGATTTTTTTCGGTACACCAATCCTTTTTCATAGAACTTTAAAAAACACCATTGATTCCAGCGGTAATATTCTGGACGACAAGTAGCAATCTCCCTGTCCCAGTCATAACTTAATCCTAACCTTCTTAATTGTACTTGCATGGCAGCAATGTTGTCTTCTGTCCACTGAGCTGGGTGTGTATTATTCTGGATAGCAGCATTTTCAGCTGGTAACCCAAATGCATCCCAGCCAATCGGATGTAGCACATTAAAGCCTTTCATACGCATAAACCGCGCAATCGCATCACCAATTCCGTAATTTCGCACATGACCCATATGAATGCGTCCCGATGGATAAGGAAACATTTCTAATAGGTAATACTTTTTTTTCGAAGAATCGCGCTCCGCCTTGAAGGATTTATTTTCTTCCCAATAACTTTGCCACTTCACTTCAATAGACTTAAAATTGTATTCTGACATTACTTTTATTGATGTAAGTTAGAAATCAAAACCATGAAAGAAAAAACTCCCTGCCCGAAGAACGACATAGTAACGAAATTTATATAAAAAATCGACCTTCTCAAATATCACTACCCACTCTCGAAAATCACGGCAACAACTTTTGCCACAATCCTCTCAATGTTATAATGCTTACATTATGGTGGACACTTCTGGAATCATTGGAGCAGTATTTATAGTTTACGTGGGAATTATGCTATGGATTGGCTACACCGTATCCCGTTCTACCTACTCTCCGACTGACTTTTTTCTTGCCAACCGATCTTTAAAGGCCTGGGTTACCGCCGTATCCTCGACGGCCAGTTCCGAAAGCGCGTGGGCAGTACTTGGAACTGTTGGACTCGCGTATAAAGAGGGGCTCTCCGCATTATGGTTTTTTCCTGGTTGTCTCCTAGGATACGCATTGAATTGGTTTTTTGTTGCCGAACGATTAAGAAAACACTCTCGCGAAAAAAAAACTCTCACTATTCCTGATTACCTTGAAACATACTTTACTGACAACACTCACCTTATACGCATCATTTCCGTAATTATAATTTTTGCCTGCATGATGGCCTACATCGCAGCGCAGTTTTTAGCCATTGGGAAAACTTTTGATGCCATTTTTGGCATCCCGCATCTTGTAAGCATTCCGATAGGCGGAACCATCATCATAATTTATACCATGATGGGTGGTTTTCGTGCTGTTGCTTGGACCGATTTTATTCAGGGAATTATAATGGTTGTTGGATTGGTCGTGCTATCCCTAGCTGCTGTACTAGAGTTAGGTGGTTTCTCTGTAATAGTGCAAAAAGTTAACGAAACTACCCCAACAGCCCTTACCTGGATGGGAAATAAAACTATACCCATGTTTTTGGGGTCAATGTTCGGCCTCCTAGGTATCGGACTCGGTTATCCTGGTCAACCACATGTGATCACCCGCTATATGGCCGCAAAAGACTCCAAAACAATTAAACAAGGCATGTGGATAGCTTTTGGTTGGGGAATATTGATGTACAGCTCAGCAATTCTTCTTGGTATCTGCGGACAGGTTCTTTTTCCCGGATTTGGCTGATGCCGAACATTTGTTCCCAACTGCAGCTGAAAACCTCCTGCCTACTTTTCTCACTGCTATAGTGCTAACTGGCGTTCTCGCTGCAATTATGTCAACAGTTTCATCGCAAATTATTGTGGCCGCTTCTGCTATTGCACACGATATTTACAGTAAAGTCATACATGGTTCACTGACTCCAAACCGAATTCTTTTAATTAGTCGCTTAACCATATTCTTAATTGGGTTAGGTGCGATGCTTGTGGCACTCATGGACACACGTGTGATTTTTTGGTTTGTGCTATTCGCTTGGTCAGGGCTTGGCGCCAGTTTTGGCCCTGTAATTCTATTCACACTATATTCTAAAAAAATAACTCGCAATGGGGCGATTGGTGGTATGTTGACGGGGTTTTTCACCACGGTTGCCTGGAAAACAGCTGGACTATCAGACGCCATTATTTACGAACTAGTTCCTGCATTCTTGCTATCTTCTTTTGTCATCTGGGGGGTAAGTCGAAGACAAGTTAACCCGTAATATTTAATGTCTGAGTTGGGTTTCGATAAGACTAACCATCCGGCGGGATGCCCCCTGATGATGCAGTATGAACCCTTTTGCCTTTCCTTCCAATTTCGCTAATTCAATTTTATTGGATAGCCAACTTTTGGCTGACGCTTCCATTTCGTCTGCATTCTTTACCCGGACCCCAAGTTCACTTTTAATCAATTCATCTGCATTATGTGATTATTTTCTACAAATGGCCCAAATAAAACTGGCTTGCCTTGAGAAATAGGCTCAATCAGGTTGTGTCCACCACCTGGAGCAATTAAACTTCTTCCCACAAAAGCGAGGTCGCAGATTGAATAAACTTTTGTTAGCTCACCCATGGTATCCAATAAAAGAACGGAAAAATCATGATCGCTTTTATCCAATTGGTCTGACCGACGCACAAAACTAATTCCTTTTGACATAATGATTCTAGTAACATGCGTACACCTTTCCAGCCTGCGCGGAGCTAAAACCAGAATTAAGTTCCCAAATTCTTTCCTTAACCTGTTATGAACGTCTAGTATGATTGTTTCTTCTCCTTCGTGCGTACTTCCAGCTACCCAAACCATGGAAAGTGGCGCAACACAAAGTGCCTGGCGAGTTTTTCCTCTTTCTTCTTGAGAAGGATTAGAAAGAATGTCGAACTTTGGATCGCCAACCACCATAAGGCGAGACTTCTCAACACCAAGCGATTCCAGTTTATTTTTGCTGTGAGGATTTTGTATACATAACATAGTAAACCTGTTGAACTGTTTCGAAAAAAAAGTACTAAACATCTTGTACTTTCGCATCGAACGAGAAGAAATACGACCGTTGAATAATAATATGGGCACCCCTTTCAAATGCAAAAGGTGAATGAACCCAGGCCAAAATCCTGTTTCGACCAACACAAATAAATCCGGCTTGATTTTTTTGAGAGCAGTTAAAGTAAAAATAAAGCAGTCAAGGGGGGAAAAAAATATGCTTTCAATATCCGAAAGCTTCCTTTTGGCTGCCTCAAACCAGAATCCGTAGTCACAGAAATAACTATCCGGTCTTGTGGTCTACTCTTCTTGAGAAGGCGAATAGTGGGTGTAACGCCAACTACTTCCCCCAGAGATAAGGCGTGGAACCAGATGGTTTTGGAGGTGCTTTCTGCCTTGTCGCTTAATGAAACCAAGCCAAAATGGTCACTAAGCCTGCGCCATTTATTTCGACTAAAAAATGAATAAAGAACAAAGCAAGGAACAACCACCAACATGACGAGCACTGAAAATAGATGGTAGAAAAAAATCATAAATAATGTTCAGAAATCTAATTTGCCAAACGAGTTATCAACTCGATAGTTTTATTGACCGCACCACGATTTGCAACAACTGTTTCCCATGCTTTTTTCCCAAGGCGTTGTCGTTCTTCCTGGTCTGCCAGTAGTTGGTTAAAAACACCATGCAATTCTTCAGGGCTATTTAACTGAATTCCTCCTCCCGATTCTACCAGCAAACGCGCCTCCTCTTCAAAGTTGTTCATATGTTTTCCAAACACAACTGGCAAACCAAAAGATGCGGGTTCAATAATGTTTTGCCCCCCAAACCTAGGGTTGAAGCCGCCTCCAACAAATGCAAGACAAGCTTTGGCGTAATATTTGTTCAATTCTCCTAGCCGATCTAGCAAAACCAAACGAGAATTTCCCGAACCCAATCTTTCTGAGTGAAGTTGAAATTCAAGCCCATAAGTCACCATTAATTCTTTCACCTCACGCAATCTCTCTAAATGACGAGGGGCAACCACAAACTTAAGCCTCGGATATTCTTGAGACAACTTTACAATTGTCTCCATAACAACTCCCTCATCCCCGGGTCGTGTTGAACCAAAAACCACCCAACTCGACTCTTGGTTTCCTAACGGGAAAATATCTTCGCCTGATGCAAGCACATCGAACTTGATGTTCCCATTCACTCTCACTTTCTCTGGAGCTACTCCTAAACCTAGTACGCGGTCAGCATCTGTTTTCGTTCGCATTGAAAAAAAAGATACGTTTTTTGCGATCCATTTAAAAATAAAAGAAAACACCCGATAACGATCGACTGACTTTTGAGTTATCCGTCCATTAGCAAGAAGAACAGGTATCTTTCGGCGGTTGCACTCACAAATTAGGCCAGGCCACATTTCTGCTTCAATAAGAACAAGAATGGAGGGGCATAAATGTTTTAGCAAAGGATTAATCCATAGCACAAAATCTGGGGGCATTCGGAAAACATGTTCCACGCCCTCCTTCTTTGCCTGGTCAAAACCTGCTGAAGTAAATGTAGATAAAACAATTGGACGAACCTCCCCTTTTTCTTTTAACGCTGAAATGAGAACTTTTCCTAACCGTACCTCACCCACTGAAGCGGCATGAACCCATATGCAACCGTTCATTGTTTTAAGGATTTTATATCCAAAAATTCTTTTCAAAAAATTAGATCTAAAGTTAGAGCTAAAAATAGCTCGTAAGGCAATGGCGGGCGAGACAACTAGGATGAAAAATCCAATGATGGTATGATAAATAAAGCTCATAGAAACTAAAGTATACCTAAAATAAGCACATAGACGACTTGAATTTATGAAATTTGAACGACTTTATTACCGGGTTATTTCCCCCAAGCGTAAGTTTTACCATTTGCCCGTTTATCTGATACTCAAACTGTTTTCATTTTTTTACCTCTGGGGTCATTGTTTTCGCATGTGGGCCTACGACTGTAATCTATTCCCCTCAAACAAACTTGAGTGTAGAGTCATCAGTGTTGGCAACCTGACCCTCGGAGGGACAGGCAAAACTCCGGTTGTTATGATGATAGCGGAAATTCTTCGTGGAAACGGACGAAAACCCGGAATTCTTTCACGAGGCTATGGAGGGAACACTAAAAATGAAATCAACGTAGTGTGTGACGGAGAAAACATCCTGCTTTCAACTGAAATTGCCGGAGACGAAGCGGTGATGATGGCAAAACGACTTAAAAACGTCCCAATACTAGTCGGTAGCGACCGATATCAAACTGGACGGTATGCGATAAAACATTTTGGAGTAGATACTCTGATTCTTGATGACGGTTTCCAACACTTGGCTCTGAAACGAGATATGAATATTTTACTATTTGATCATCGGCGCCCGTTTGGCAATGGACAACTCTTCCCTGCTGGCGAATTGCGAGAACCGAAAAAGGAAGCTCGTCGTGCTAATTTCGTCTGTATCACTCGATATTCTGGATCGAGTTATCCACCTGGCATTAGCGAACGATTGATCAAAGGTTTTCCACTTGTCAAATCTGCCTTACGACTGGACTCACTTTCAAATTTAAATAATGGAGAAGTTTTGGATGTTAAACGATTACGAGACCAACCTGTCGTAGCTTTTTCTGGAATTGCCAATCCAGATGATTTTCGCAAGCTTTTAGAAAAATCTGGTGCACGGGTGTCTTGCTATCATCCGTTTCCAGATCACCACGAATACATCCTAAACGACATTAGAAAGATTGAAAATTCAGCACGTAAGTCAGGCGCAAAGTTCATTCTCACGACTGAAAAAGATGCCGTCAAAGTCAACTTAAACTCAACCACTCTTCCTTTTTATAAAGTTGCTTTGGAAATGGAAATTTTAGAGGGGCGAGAAATATTCAATCAACATGTATTGAACTAACACCGAATCAACCATGGAAATTACGGGGCAAAATAATAGAATACCTTTTCTAAAAAGAAAACAACAAACATCATGCAAAACTTTAAAATAAAAAAGTGTGACAAAAAAATAAAGATACTGCCTGAATAAAATTTACCCATCCCTCAAACATAAAAAATGTTCGATCCAAAATCTTTAACACCTAATCAAAAGTTTCTTTTTAGTCTTTTGATTCCATCTCTTTACCTACTACCTCTTTTGATCGTATTTTTCTTGCCTAAAAATTTTGGATTTGGCAACGAAAGGTTGGTTCCGTTCAGCCTAGCTATTGGCATGTTGGGCTTGACGGTTTGGATTTCCGGAATGGCCTGTCTTGGCAAGGCCTTGAAGGTATTACCAGAGGCAAATTCAATTGTGGCAAAAGGAATTTACCGCTTTATTCGTCATCCCATATACGTAGGAATTGTATTTACCCATTTCGGATTATTTTTTGCCTGTGGCTCAACGTTTGGTATGTTTTACACATTTGTCCTTATTATTCCTCTAAATGTCATTCGGGCCCAACTTGAAGAAAAAGCCTTGCTTTCTAAGTTTGGAGGTCGCTACCTTTCCTACCATAACTCGACTTGGTTTTAACTAACCCTAAACTCTCCATTTCCCCATTTTTTACTACACTTGATGGCAACGAACTGGAAGCATACTTCTTGCACAAAATTTCGTTTCTGTTTTTTGAAAAATACTGGAGTCATTTTTAACAATTCACCTTGGAGGTAAGTTGATACCCTATTAACTCACCCAATTGAAGGATATTTTTCTGAGTTATCAAAAAAACACCCTATCCTTCAAAACACACCCATTAAACCTTATAAA
>JGI26247J51722_1000390_pt1 | contig 18803 bp, 17 predicted proteins | sample SaaInlV_100m_DNA_2_FD_51722 | JGI IMG/M metagenome (IMG submission 51722)
CGGCCATTGCTAGATTTACATCTATATCAGGCCAGTTCTCATGGAAACGAATTTCTGTATTTTCAACCTTGATCATCTTTTTTGGTATGTGTATTGTTTAACAACAAATAATACCTAAAAAAAAATAATACCTAAAAGTCATTCTTGATAAGAATCAAGATAAACAATCATCAGATTAACACATGATTTGAGGGATGCTTACATTATGGCAAGGCCTGCTGAATCTCATCCAAAATAGNAGGATCATCAATAGTTGACGGTACAACATAATCTTCGCCATCTACCAATTGTCTCAAGGTTTTTCTCAAAATTTTACCAGAGCGTGTTTTAGGTAAACGCTCAACAATAACAGTGTCTTTGTAACAGGCTACTGCACCAATTTTCTCTCGCATTAATTGAACCAACGCTTGTTTAATGTCTGCTTGATCAAACTCAGCGCCTGACTTCAAAATGGCAAATCCTAATGGCATCTGTCCTTTAAGATTGTCGTTTCTGCCAATCACTGCACACTCTGCCACAGCTGGGTGCGTGCCAATAATTTCTTCCATCTCACCTGTTGACAATCGATGACCGGAAACGTTAATTACATCATCAGTACGCCCCATCACAAAAAGATATCCATCATCATCAATATAGCCACCATCACCACTGACGTAGTAACCCGGAAAGGTTTCTAAATAGCCTGCCTTAAATCGATCCATATCACCCCATACTGTGGTTAAACAACTAGGAGGTAAAGGTAGCTTAATAGCAATATTGCCTTGCTGATTAGCAGCAACCTCTTGACCGTTGTCATCCAAAATACTCACATTAAAACCTGGTACAGGTACGGTTGACGAGCCTGGCTTAATCGGCATCTTTTCAATACCTAGCATATTGGCTGAAATTGCCCAACCTGTTTCTGTTTGCCACCAATGATCAATAATAGGTAGATCAAACTGCTCATTGAGCCATTCGTAAGTTGGTGGATCTAGTCGCTCACCCGCAGCAAATAAAGTTTTTAGAGAGGATAAATCATATTGCTTAATGAAATCACCATTAGGATCTTCTTTTTTAATTGCNCTGAAGGCAGTCGGCGCTGTAAATAANGCCTTAACTTTGTAATCAGAAATTACCCGCCAAAAGGCGCCTGCATCAGGCGTCATAATTGGCTTTCCTTCAAAAAATACTGTTGTACACCCTTGCAATAATGGTGCATACACAATATAAGAATGGCCCACTACCCAGCCCACGTCAGAGGCAGACCAAAAAACCTCACCTGGCTTCATGTCATAAATGGCACTCATACTATACTTCATTGCAACCGCATGGCCACCATTTTCACGCACCACTCCCTTAGGCTTGCCAGTGGTGCCAGACGTATATAGAATGTAGAGTAAATCAGTTCCTTTAACTGGCGTACATGGCGCTGCTTTAGCTTTACTGACAACCTCTACCCAGTCTAAATCACCATCTTGAGAAAGATCGGCTACTGCTTCAGGGCGTTGATAAACCACAACATTTTTCGGTGTATGTTTGGCAATTTTAATGGCATTATCAATTAATGGCTTGTATTCAATAACGCGCTTTATTTCAATACCACAAGAGGCGCTTAAAATGACTTTTGGACTGGCATCATCAATTCGAACCGCCAACTCAGGCGCCGCAAAACCACCAAAAACAACTGAGTGAATAGCACCAATACGAGCACAAGCTAACATTGCAACTGCCGCTTGAGGAATCATAGGCATATATACAATAACACGATCACCTTTTTCAACCCCCAAGTCTTTTAGCATGCCTGCAGTTTGCGCCACTTCATCACGAAGCTCTCGGTAGCTATAGGTCTTTTTTGTATTGGTAACTGGTGAGTCGTAAATTAACGCAGCTTGATCAGCACGGCCATTTTCAACATGATAATCAAGTGCCATGTAGGCTGTATTCATTTCACCATCTGCAAACCAGTGATGAATACCCTCTTCATCTTGTGTTAAAACTTTTTGTGGTGGCTGGAACCATTTAAGGTCTTCAGATTTTTCTTTCCAGAATCCTTCTGGGTCATTTTTTGATGCGTCCAATTCTTGTTGGTAGTTCATTTTGAATCTCCTATCGTTAAACATCAATCCAACCTAAAAAAACATTAAAGCAGGAAAATGTTATTTATTTAATCTTTTAACTCTCTCTAAAATTTATTAGTCATTTAACCCATTATAAATGATCAAAAACATTGCCAGGAATGTACACGGAGCCTTTCATTAAGATTCTAGCACTGCGACTCATTACCACCTTGTTGACCGTCCAATCACCCTTGTCTTGCACAGCTTCTGCGCCCACCTTTAGAGTACCTGACGGATGTCCAAAAACTACCGACTTTCGCTCACTACCACCGGCCGCAAGATTTACTAGCGTACCAGGAATGACTGCTGCAGTTCCAATGGCTACTGCCGCAGTTCCCATCATTGCATGGTGCAATAGCCCCATCGATAAAGCTCTAACGTTCAAATCAATATCATCTGCATTAATCGTTTTAGCACTCGAAGAGGTGTAGTCTTGAGACTGGCCAACAAAAGCAACTTTAGGTGTGTGCTGACGATCTGCAGCCTGCTCAATGTCATCTATCAGGCCCATCTTTATAGCGCCATATGCACGAATAGTCTCAAACATGGCTAAAGCCTTTTTATCACTATTAATATCAGTTTGCAACTCTATACCAGTGTAATTAATCGCCTCAGCATTCAAGAAAATTGTTGGAATGCCTGCGTTAATCATTGTTACTTTAAATGTGCCAACCCCAGGAACCTCCAAATCATCCACTAAATTTCCAGTCGGGAACATGGCTTCAGAAGCATCCACTGGGCTCATGAATTCAACCTGAACTTCTGCTGCAGGAAAGGTGACACCATCTAACTCGAAATCGCCTGTTTCCTGAACCTCGCCATCAANCATCGGCACTTGGGCAATGATAGTTTTGCTAATGTTTTCCTGCCAAATGCGAACAGTCGCTATGCCATTTTTGGGAATGCGTTCGACATCAACCAAACCCTGGCNAATTGCAAAAGAGCCAACGGCAGCAGTCAAATTTCCACAATTTCCGCTCCAATCCACAAAAGGCTTATCAATGGANACTTGNCCAAAAAGATAATCAACATCATGGTCTATTTTTGAGCTTTTCGATAAGATAACACTTTTACTAGTGCTTGAGGTTGCCCCGCCCATGCCGTCAGTTTGCTTATGATACGGATCAGGGCTGCCAATAACACGAAGCAGCATCGCATCGCGCGCTGCACCGGCGACTTTGCACACTTCAGGTAGGTCGTCCAGATTAAAGAAAACCCCTTTACTAGTTCCGCCGCGCATATACGTAGCAGGAATTTTAATTTGAGGCTTAAAAATCATTATGAGTTTTCCTCTAAAAAATCTTGTGCAAAACGCTGTAACACACCACCAGCAGAATAAACCTGAACTTCTTCAGCCGTATCTAGGCGACACTTAACTGGAATGTCTACACGCTCGCCATTAGTACGCGTCATTTTCACAATTAGATCAGACCCTGGTGCAATCTCACCTTCAACATCAAAGGTTTCACTACCATCAATATGATAAGTTGCACGCGTTTCATTTTTAACAAATTCAAGTGGCAATACACCCATACCAACCAAATTGGTTCTATGAATACGCTCAAAACCTTCAGCAATAATTGTTTCAACACCCGCCAAACGAACTCCTTTTGCAGCCCAATCACGTGACGAACCCTGACCATAGTCAGCACCTGCAATAATGATTAGAGGTTGGGCACGATCCATGTAGGTTTCGATTGCTTCCCACATACGCATTTCCACACTTTCTGGCTCAACACGAGCAAGTGAACCTTGCTTGATTTCTCCTGTTTTTCCATTAACACCATCACGACACATTTCGTTCAACAATTTTGGATTAGCAAAAGTGGCACGTTGCGCTGTTAAATGATCACCACGGTGAGTAGCATAAGAGTTGAAATCCTCTTCTGGTAAACCCATTTTATGTAAATAAGCACCTGCGGCGCTATCCAGCATAATTGCATTTGACGGCGATAAATGATCGGTGGTAATGTTGTCACCCAATACAGCAAGAGGACGCATACCTTTCATGGTTCGCTCACCTGCTAACGCACCTTCCCAGTAAGGAGGGCGACTAATGTAAGTGCTTTTATCATCCCAATCATATAAAGGACTCTTTGCCTCTTGTATAACGCCAAGATCAAACATTGGGTTATAAATTTGTTGAAACATTTGCGGCTTAACACTGGATTTTACAATTGCATCGATTTCTGTATCTGAAGGCCAAATATCTTTCAAGGTAATTGGGTTGCCATTTTTATCGTTACCCAAGCTATCTTGTTCAATGTCAAAGCGCATGGTACCTGCCAGTGCATAGGCAACCACCAATGGTGGAGACGCTAGAAAGGCTTGTTTCGCATAAGGATGAATACGGCCATCAAAATTACGATTCCCAGAAAGCACCGCTGTTGCATATAAATCACGCTCAATAATCTCATCACGAATAACAGGATCTAGCGCACCAGACATACCATTACAAGTTGTACAGGCAAAGCCCACGATACCAAATCCAAGCGCTTCAAGTTCACTTAACAAGCCCGCTTCTTTTAAGTAAAGTTCAGCAACTTTTGAACCTGGTGCAAATGAAGTCTTAACCCAAGGTTTACGAACCAGGCCAAGCTCATTAGCCTTACGCGCAACTAGTCCAGCGGCAACAACATTGCGCGGATTAGAAGTGTTAGTACAAGAAGTGATCGCAGCGATAATAACCGCACCATCAGGCATTTTTCCTGCGGCTTCTTCAGCCTGCGCTTTATCCAAATTCTTAGCGATACCACTTGACACAAGATCAGCAGTTGCTAGGCGACGATGAGGATTAGATGGGCCCGCCATATTACGACCAACCAATGATAAGTCAAACGTGAGCACACGCTGATATTGAGCATTTACCAAATCATCTGCCCAAAGGCCTGTTGATTTTGCGTAGCGCTCAACTAAAGCAACTTGTTCAGGATCACGACCTGTTAACCTTAGATAATCAATGGTTTGCTCATCAATATAGAACAAACCTGCTGAGGCGCCATATTCAGGCGTCATGTTAGAGATTGTTGCACGGTCTCCGATTGTTAGATTTTTAGTGCCATCACCAAAAAATTCTAGATAAGCTGAAACAACTTTTTCGTTTCGTAAAAACTCAGTAATGGCAAGAACCACATCAGTTGCTGTAATACCTTCCTGGCGCTCACCTATTAGCTTAACACCAATAATATTAGGTAGACGCATCATAGATGGCAAGCCAAGCATAACTGTTTCTGCCTCTAATCCGCCCACACCAATTGCCATCACTCCCAATGCATCAACGTGTGGCGTGTGAGAATCGGTACCCACACAAGTGTCAGGAAATGCAACACCTTCTCGCGCTTGGATAACGGGCGACATTTTTTCCAAATTAATCTGATGCATAATGCCGTTACCCGCAGGAATAACATCAACATTTTTAAAAGAGGTCTTGCACCATTCGATAAAATCAAAACGGTCTTTATTGCGACGATCTTCAATGGCACGGTTTTTTTCAAATGCATCTGCGTCAAAACCAGGTGCCTCAACCGCAAGAGAATGATCAACAATTAACTGGGTCTGCACTACCGGGTTAACCTTAGCAGGATCTCCGCCTTGATCTGCAATAGCATCACGCAAACCTGCCAAATCAACCAATGCTGTCTGCCCTAAGATATCATGACAAACGACACGGGCAGGATACCAAGGAAAATCTAAATCTTGCTTACTTTCAATAAGTTGCTTTAGCGAGTCTGTGAGCATCTCTGGCTGGCAACGACGCACAAGCTGCTCGGCGAGAATACGAGACGTATAGGGAAGCTTAGCGTAAGCACCAGAAGTAATCTCATCAATCGCTTGACGCGTATCGAAATAATCTAAATCTGTACCATCAAGGTGTTTGCGATAATTTGTATTCATTGGTTACTTTTTTCCGTCAATTTACTTTCTTGTTGTCTTAAGTTTATTTGAGTAGGCTATTCAATTAAGCCACTCATTGTTATGTATTTATCCACGATCAGCCAAAGGTACAAATGTAAGATTCTCAGGGCCAGTATAGTTTGCCGCTGGGCGAATTATCTTTCCGTCCTGGCGCTGTTCAATCACATGTGCTCCCCAGCCTGTTGTTCTTGAGATAACAAAAAGTGGCGTAAACATATCGGTTGGAACACCCATTTGCTCATAAGAAACTGCCGAGAACCAGTCTAGATTTGGAAACATTTTCTTTTCATCCATCATCACCGATTCAATACGTTCAGCAACCTTGAACATGGTTGTATTTCCATTTGACTCAGAGAGCTGTTTTGCAACGCGTTTAATAACTTCATTACGCGGATCAGAAACGGTATAAACAGGATGACCAAAGCCAATAATAATTTCTTTACGTGCCATGCGTTCACGAATATCCGCTTCAGCTTCTTCAGCATTGTTATAACGCTTTTGAATATCAGAGGCCACTCATTGGCACCACCATGTTTTGGCCCACGTAATGCGCCAATTGCGCCCGTAATACAAGAATGAATATCAGATTCAGTGCCCGCAATAACTCGCCCTGTAAAGGTTGAAGCGTTAAACTCATGCTCCGCATAAAGTATTAATGAAACATGCATAGCTTTTACCCACTCATCAGAAGGTAACTCTCCATGCAGCATGTGTAAGAAATGCCCGCCAATTGAATCATCCTCTGTCTCTGTCTCAATGCGTTTGCCATTGTGGCTAAAGTGATACCAGTACAATAGCATAGAGCCAAAACTAGCCATCAAACGATCCAGGGCAGCGCGTGCTTCTGCTTCAGGATGATCATCCTTTTCTGTCATACAAGTACCCATAGCAGAACAACCTGTACGCATTACGTCCATTGGGTGTGCTGAAGGTGGAATATTTTCCAGAATATTTTTAACAGCCGTTGGCAATCCGCGCATACCTTTTAACTTAGCTTTGTAAGACTTAAGTTGGGAAGCTGTGGGCAAAGTACCATGAATAATAAGATGTGCAATTTCTTCAAATTCAGCCTTTTCTGCAAATTCAAGAATATCATAACCACGATAATGTAAGTCATTGCCCGTGCGTCCTACTGTACACACGGCAGTATTTCCTGCTGGCGTACCGGAAAGAGCAACTGATTTTTTTGGCTTAAAGCCCGGTGTTGTTTGGGTTGTTTCACTCATGATTATTTTTCCTCGTTTGCAAATAATTGATCTAGTTTTTGTTCGTATTCATGGTATCCAAGAAAGTCATACAATTCCATGCGTGTTTGCATTGTATCGACGACATTATTTTGATGACCATCTGCTTTAATATGTTCATAAACATTTAGCGCTGCCTTGCTCATAGCGCGAAATGCACTTAGTGGATATAACTGAAGTTTTACACCAACAGAAGCAAGCTCCTCAGATGAAAATAAAGGTGTTGCCCCAAATTCGGTAATATTTGCCAATACTGGCACATTAACAGCTTTAACAAACTCTTCATACTGCTCAAGTGTATTAATAGCTTCTGGGAAAATCATATCTGCACCAGCCTCTACGCAAGCAATAGCTCTGTCAATCGCAGACTGCATACCTTCGACTGCCAATGCATCTGTACGTGCCATAATCACAAAATCCGAGTCTGTCTTCGCATCTACAGCAGATTTCACACGGTCAACCATTTCTTGTTGACTGATAATTGCCTTATTAGGGCGATGACCACAGCGCTTTTGCATAACCTGATCTTCAATATGAACGGCGCCAGCACCAGCACGCGTAAACTCACGAACGCATCTGGCGATATTAAAAGCGCCACCCCAGCCTGTATCAATATCAACTAATAATGGCAATGCGGTCGCATCAGTGATGCGATAAGTATCTTCCAATACATCCTTCATGGTGGTAATACCCAGATCAGGAATACCCATTGAACAAGCAGCCACGCCACCGCCTGAAAGGTATATAGCCTGGTGGCCAACTTTTTCTGCCATAATGGCCGAATAAGCATTAACTGCACCAACGACTTGNAATGGGTTGTTATCTTCTACTGCTTGACGAAACGCTTTACCTGCACTCATATTTATTCCTTGATTTCTTCTTGATTTAATAAGTTTTCTAAAATTTTCCATGCGCCACTAATATGTCTGCGCATTAATATTTCTGCCAATTCNGGATCTCTATCATTAATTGCNTTAACAATTGCATAATGATCATGCAANGCTGGCTCCACTCGAAATGGTATTTGACTGGTGCGATGACGACACATTCTTAATACTTGGTATAACTTATCATTCAAATAATTAATAAGCCACTGATTTTGACATTTGGAAAAAATATAATAATGAAAGTCCAAATCCCCTTCTTTTTGAAAATACTGCTTGCCATCTGATTGCTTGATGGTCGCTTCATGTTTTTCTAATAAACGATATAAATTGTCAATATCAGACTGAGGCATAGCAACACAAGCTAATCGCACAGCAAATCCTTCCATTGCTTCACGCATTTGATACACATCTCTCATCATGGCACAGTCTAGAGTAATAACCCTGGTGCCAGAGTGAGGACGACGATCCACCAATTGAATAGACTCCAGCTTGTGCAAGGCTTCACGCAATGGTCCGCGGCTAATGTCATATGATTTGGCTAAATCCGTCTCACCTATCTTTTGTCCTTGCGGAATAACNCCGGTAATAATATCCTCTTTAATCTGCTGAAACACATGCTCAGATAGCGTGTCTTGCTTGATAGGCTGTAANACATTTACATTCATATTGTCAACAATATTTAAAATAAAAAACTAAATTAAGCTAAATTCTACTAAACCTACCAATCATTGTCAACAATCATAAAATAAAAAATCATAATTTGAAAAAATGGGCGAAAAAAAATGACGCCGTAGCGTCATTTTTAATTAAAACAGTTTTTAACTAGATGCTATTCTTGAACCTCTTGAACTTCGTCAACACCTTCGTCAACAGAGGCTACTGATAATTCTGCTTGGATTTCCTGCGTCGTTTCAGCGTCATGAACCTTCTGTTGTGCAGTTANCTCCTCTTCCATGGCATACTCTTCAGTTAGAATGGATGCATTGATAAGACCCGCCTCAATCTCTCTAAGAGCAACGACAGTCGGCTTATCTTTACCCACATCTAAAGTTGATCTATAGCCACCAGAGCTTAATTGGTGGGCACGTTTCGCAGCAACCAATACTAGCTCAAAACGATTATCTACAAAATCCAAACACTCTTCAACAGTTACTCTTGCCATAATACTCTCTAACTTTTAGTTATGATAAAATCAATCAATTTTACACGAAAATTAACAGGCGCAATATTTTATGGAAAGACTAATTGTTCTAGATACTGAAACCACTGGAATCGAGCCCTCTGAGGGTCATCGTATTATTGAAATTGGTTGTACTGAAATCGTTGATCGAGAGATTACCGAAAATAACGAATACCATCAATACGTTCAGCCTGAGCGCAATGTNGGCGACTCAGTTCGAATTCACGGCATTACNGATAAGTTTTTAACTGGAAAACCTAAATTTGAAGAAATTGTTAGCGAATTTATGGATTATATTAAAGGGGCAACTTTAGTTATTCACAACGCTCCTTTCGACTTAGGCTTTCTGAATCATGAGTTAAAACTATTTGGATCTGATGAGCGCATTGAAGACCATTGTACGATTATTGACTCATTAGAGTTGTCTAAACAACAGCGTCCAGGTACGCTACACAACCTTGACTCTTTATGTCGCCGCTTTGAAATTGATGCCAGTGCTCGAACTGTACATGGCGCCCTACTTGACGCACAAATTCTGGCACAGGTTTATTTAGCCATGACTGGTGGTCAATCAACCTTATTTAGTAATGAGCAATCCTCTGGTGCAGAAGATAAAAAAAATCAAAAAATTATTCGAGTAAATCGTGATCTTGGCAAAATTAAAATCGTCCAAGCGAGCGAAAAAGAGCTTGAAGCGCACCGCACTTACTTTGAAAACGTTTAATTAAATTAATTATGAACTATCAAGATTTACGAGAATTTATTGCCGAGCTTGAAAAACGCGGCGAGCTTAAACGCATCACCACTGAAGTTAATGCAAACTTAGAAATAACTGAAATCTGTCGACGTACACTCGATCAGCAAGGGCCTGCCTTATTGTTTGAAAATGTTAAAGATTCAAGTATTCCTGTCTTGGCTAACTTGTTTGGCACCACAGGGCGCGTTGCAGCAGCCATGGGGCAAGAAGATTTGGTGGCACTTAGAAAGCTTGGAAAACTACTAGCTGAACTTAAACAACCAGAGCCTCCTAAGGGTCTAAAAGATGCCTTTGAAAAGCTACCAACCCTTAAAAAAGTTCTTAACATGCCGGTTAAAACTGTTAAAAAAGGTCAGTGTCAAGAGGTTGTTGTTGAGGGTGATGCGGTAGATTTGTCAACTCTTCCCATTCAAACTTGTTGGCCAGGAGATGTCGCTCCACTAATTACTTGGGGCTTGACCATTACCAAAGGGCCTTTAAAAAAGCGCCAAAACTTGGGTATTTATCGTCAGCAAGTAATTGGCAAAAATAAGCTTATTATGCGCTGGCTATCTCATCGTGGCGGTGCACTAGACTTTAAAGACTGGTGTGAGAAAAATCCAGGCAAGCCGTATCCAGTAGCCGTGGCTATTGGTGCCGACCCTGCCACCACACTAGCAGCTGTTACTCCAATTCCTGATAGTTTAAGTGAATACGCTTTTGCTGGCCTTCTACGCGGCAAAAAAACCAAAGTATGCACTTGTATTGGCANTGACCTGCAAGTACCTGAAAATGCTGAAATTATNCTNGAAGGTGTTATTCATCCTGACGAGATGGCTGACGAAGGTCCGTATGGCGATCACACGGGCTACTACAATGAAGTTGAGCGTTTTCCTGTATTTACGGTTGAACGCATCACTCATCGCAACAATCCTATTTATCATTCCACTTATACCGGCAAGCCTATTGACGAGCCTGCTGTTTTAGGCGTGGCACTCAATGAAGTCTTTGTTCCTTTGCTTCAGCAACAGTATCCAGAAATTATTGATTTTTACCTACCGCCTGAAGCATGCTCATATCGAATGGCCGTGGTTAGCATTAAAAAGCAATACCCAGGTCATGCCAAACGGGTGATGATGGGGGTTTGGTCATTTTTGCGTCAATTCATGTACACCAAGTTTGTCATTATTGTTGATGATGATATTGATGTAAAAGACTGGAAAGAGGTTATTTGGGCAATGACTACACGTGTTGATCCAACTCGCGACACCACGCTCATCGACAATACACCAATTGACTATCTTGATTTTGCCTCTCCTGTTTCTGGCTTAGGCTCAAAAATGGGAATAGATGCCACCAACAAACTCCCTGGAGAAACTGATCGTGAATGGGGTACACCAATTGTCATGGATAAAGATGTCATTCAAAGAGTTGATGATATCTGGTCAGAATTAAAGATTGATTAATTATAAAAAATCCTGAATTAACTATTTACAATTCATCGTAACAAAGTATAATTCTTTTTTTTCGGAGTATAGCGCAGTTTGGTAGCGTATCTGGTTTGGGACCAGGTGGTCGGGGGTTCAAATCCCTCTACTCCGACCATATTATAAGTTTTGCTCATAAACCTCTATCAATCTTAACGGATTTCAACAGAGAGGCACCTTTTTTAGGTTTATGCGCCCTTAGCTCAGCTGGATAGAGCAACGGCCTTCTAAGCCGTAGGCCTCAGGTTCGAATCCTGAAGGGCGCACCAAGTTTATGGCGGGAATAGCTCAGTTGGTAGAGCCCCGGATTGTGATTCCGGTTGTCGCGGGTTCAAACCCCGTTTCTCGCCCCATACTCTGTCTGTGTTTGCAGACAACTTCATTCAAATAAAGACATAGGAAAACCTCTTTCTGTGCCTTTTTGCGTGCAATTTATCTGGAGCAGTCTATTGTGTTAATTTCCACTTAATAATAAAACCACATAAATAGCATCATCTAAATATCATAAAATGATACGAATAGACAATTAAACGTATCATAGAAGTAAATATTTTAAATCTATTGTTTGGCGATATTAGTTTGAAATATGATTTGCTTGATAATAAGTCGGCTTATTAGTACAATGTTAATAAAAATTGCATGCGTGTAAATGGGGGGATGGTTTTGATAATTAGTTATATAAAAATAGTCTTTTTAACAGTTTTTTTACTCATCTCAACTTTTGCTTTTTCTAACAGCTGGATACTTGATAAAAGTGATTATGAAAATAATCAACCCTCTCTAAGAGACTGTATAAATATAATGAAAAAAGGTGTTTTAGTTGATTCCAAACCTATCAATAGAAACCAGCCTTTGGAAACATATATATATGGCGATTATATGTATAGTGTTCGCTGGAATACAATTGAAGAAATGCTTGTATGCTATTACGATGGCAAGCTTATCGACTCTCAAGATAACAAAAGCCAAATACTGCCAAGATAGTATAGAAAACCTCACGCCCACCATGATTATGAATCAAAAAAAATGGGCTCATTACGCTCTTTATTAAACCTCTATCCCCATTTCTCGTAGTGTTAAATACGCCTCAAGATCATCACATCCACCAACATGCCTGTCGCCTAGAAAAACTTGAGGATAAGTTAGCTCATTCGGGGCCATTTTAAGCATATCGCTGTTAGTCCACGTAACCTCATCAACTAAACGAATTTCATATCTAACACCCTCTTCATCCAGCATATTTTTTGCTCGAGTGCAGTACGAGCAATTTGGTTTGGTCCAAATGATATTTTTCATTATTATTCCTCTGGAAATTTAGAGGTAAAAATACGATTAACATCTTGTTCATCAAAAAATAAATGCTCATTACAGATTTCATTATGGATAGATATTTCTCCTTGCTCGTTGAGCAAATCTCGCGCATCTTGCTCACCTAAATCAAAGATAATTTTTTCAAAGCGTTCTTTATTTTGCGTGCATTCATAGCTCACCCAGTCTGCCTCAAATAATTGCAAAGTCTCTTCATGGAATAGGCGATGAAGCAACCGCTCTGCATCCAGCTCACTCAGCTCTTTATCAGTAACCGTACCTGCTAGTGTACAGACTCTATGCCAACCCTCGGTATTGTATTGATCCGCTTCTGGCATTTTTTGAATGAGCATGGCTGATAAATTATCCTTAGTTGACGAAACCCATAATTTTGAATCAAGCTGCTCCGACTGCGAAAAGTAATCTTCGAATGTAGCAACCAAACCTTGTGAATTTCTAGGAACTAATGATTGAAAACTGTGGTCTGTTTGTGCATTGTATAAAGTGGCAACAATTTGCCCTTTACCCAAAATTTTATCCAAAGAATCACTTGGCTTAATAGTGCCATTTGCTCTCACCATGCCGCGAATCTTAAGCTCACTACTCACCTCAACGAGCAGCAAACTAACAACTCCATCACCCTGGATTTGCAGAGTAAGCTTACCTTGATGCTTCATGCCACTGGCCAAAAAGATTGCTAAAGCGCTCAACTCACCAAATAATTGGCGAACTAGAGGGCTATAACTACGATTTTGAATCATTTCTTGCCAAGCATCATTAAGTGAAAGATGCTGGCCACGAATGTTCAAATCTTTAAATAAAAATCTGTTTATTGTATTCATAGGTATTATTTTAATTTATGACCACTATAATTGAAAGAAAAATCATCATTAAAACTAACAATCAATTATTAATTGATGCGTTAGCAGAATCAACACATCTATCAAAACAAACACTTAAGTCTGCACTTGACAAAGGCTGTGTTTGGCTAAAAACGGGCAAAAAGACCAACCGAGTTCGACGCATTAAAAAGCCGTTAAAAATTGGCGACGAAGTATATATTTATTTTAATGAAAAAATTCTATCTTCAGACCCTACTCAGCCCACTCTACTGCTAGATAAAAAAGGCTATAGTATTTGGTTTAAACCTGCCGGTGTGTTTTCTCAGGGCTCAAAATGGGGAGATCATTGCGCACTAACTCGACTGGTTGAAAAAAAATTAGACCAGCCTAGTTTTCTAGTACATCGATTAGATCGTGCTACGAGCGGCCTAATGATACTGGCACACTCAAAAACTATGGCCAGGGATTTTTCCAAATTATTTGCCGATAGACTAATCAAAAAAACCTATCTGGCTATTGTTGCTGCAAATTTTCCAGTTGACAAGGTTAGCCTAGATGGGGATATTGATAAGAAACATGCCTTAAGCCATGTAACTAAACTTGCAGAAAACCAAGAAAAATCCCTGCTTAATGTGCGCATTGAAACTGGCAGAAAGCACCAAATTAGAAAACATTTAAAAAGCTTTGGATTTCCTATTGTTGGCGACAGACTCTACGGCACTGCTCAAAAAAATCATCCAGAAGATTTGCAATTACAAGCTGTAAATTTAGTTTTTAAATGCCCTATTGACCAGCAACCAATTGATATTACACTACCTGAGTCAGACCAACTAAAACTCTAGTTAAGAGCAGTCTCGCTCCACTTCTTGATCCCAGATAGCTGGGATAATAATCCTCAAGCACTCCATCACTGACAACTCAGCACAAATTGCAGGCTCTTCTGGCGCTGGCGGATGGCGATGTTTTTTGACAACAGAGGTGTCTGACTCCTTTAAAACTGGATTTTGATCATCAATTTGATCCTCGCAGCCAGAAAGAAACAATGCTAGTATTATAAAAATTTTAATCATTAAATATCATTGTAACCCAATAGACTTGAATCTATTGGATAATACCCCTATCTAATACTCAATTAATATCAAACAAGAGGCACCCATGAAAAGAATCTTTTTATTTTTAATGACCAATATTGCTATTCTTATCCTATTAAGCATCACCTTAAGCCTGCTTGGTGTTGAAGGGATTTTAAAAGAGAATGGTTCAGATCTTGACTTACAGGCGCTACTCATTTTTTCTGCTGTATTTGGTTTTGGCGGTGCCTTTATCTCCTTGGCTATTTCCAAATGGATGGCTAAACGCATGACTGGCGCTATTGTTATTGAATCACCCACTAGCAATTTAGAAAAATGGCTAATAGAAACAGTTGAAAAACAGGCGAAAATTGTTGGTATTCGCATGCCTGAAGTGGCCATTTTCCCTTCAGCTTCCATGAACGCGTTTGCCACTGGCATGAGTAAAAATAAAGCACTTGTTGCGGTTTCTCAAGGCCTGCTTGATAATATGAATAAAGGTGAAATTGAAGCGGTCGTTGGCCATGAAATGAGTCATGTTGCAAATGGCGACATGGTTACTCTCACTCTGATTCAAGGTGTGGTTAATACTTTTGTAATTTTCTTTTCAAGAGTGATTGGTCATTTTGTTGATCGCGTTATTCTAAAAAATCAACGCGGACATGGTATCGGCTACTTTGTCACCACTTTATTTGCCCAAATCGTCTTATCAATTTTAGCCTCAACGATTGTAATGTATGTGTCGCGCAAGCGTGAATTTGTGGCTGATACGGGCGGAGCAGATTTGGCTGGACATCAAAATATGATCGGTGCATTAAAACGCCTTGGCCAAGTAGAGCCAGAAGCACTGCCTGAGCAAATGGCAGCCTTTGGCATTAACGATAAAAAAGGCTTTGCCTCTTGGTTTTCTTCACACCCTCCTATTGAAGATCGCATTAAAGCCTTGGAAAACCGTGAAACAACATTAGGCAAATAAAACATGGCTATTGATATTAAATCAGCTGACGAAATCGAAAAAATGCGTACAGCTGGGCGCCTAGCTGCAGAGGTTTTAGAGATGATCACACCTTTTGTTAAGGCTGGCATTAGCACCGATGAACTCGACAAAATTTGCCACGACTATATCATCAATGAACAAGGTGCCATTCCTGCACCACTTGATTATCACGGATTTCCAAAGTCAATCTGTACCAGTATTAATAACGTCGTTTGTCACGGCATTCCTTCAGATAAATTACTCAAAAAAGGAGATATCGTCAATATTGACATCACTGTCATTAAAGACGATTATCACGGCGACACCTCAAAAATGTTTGTAATTGGCAAGGCCAGCGTTAAGGCTCAGCGTATTTGTCGCATTGCACAAGAATGTTTATACATTGGTATCAAAAAAGTAAAACCAGGTATTAGACTGGGTGAAATTGGCATTGCTATTGGCGCCCACGCGCAAAATAATAATTATTCAATTGTGCATGATTATTGTGGTCACGGCATTGGCCTTAAATTTCACTCAGAACCTCAAGTAGTGCATTACGATGATGGCAATGTCAATACTAGCCCAGTCCTTGAACAAGGCATGACATTCACTATTGAGCCCATGGTTAATATTGGTAGTTTTGAAGTGGCCACTTCTAAGGTTGATGGCTGGACAGTAACCACTAAAGATCGCTCATTATCAGCACAATGGGAGCATACAATTTTAGTAACCAAAAATGGTTACGAAATCCTTACACTTAGAGCCGAAGAGGACATCTAACCTTATAGCTGCTTATGCTAAAATAAGTACTTTTTATGACTACCCAACTGTAAGCGTTGAAAAACCTAAGAAACTATTTCATTTCTGGCCTACTTTTCTGGATTCCACTAGGATTAAGTATTGTTGTTATCAAGTTCTTTTTAGAATTGGTTAACGATATTGTACCGCCTGAGTATTTACCCGAATCATTATTCAACCTCGAGGGTAGTATTCCTGGATCTGGTATTGTTTGGGTAATACTAATTCTGATCTTTACTGGCGCTTTAGTGAGTAATTTTATCGGTAGAAAGCTGGTCGAATTATGGGAGCAGCTACTCAACAGAATCCCAGGGTTTCGTGGCATTTACAAAGCTCTAAAACAACTCTCTGATACTGTACTCAGCCCCACTGGAAACAGCTTTAAGAAAGCAGTTTTAGTTGAATATCCGCGTAAAGGTCTATGGACAATCGCCTTTCAAACGGGCACCTACCAAGGTGAAGTTGCTAACAAGATTGGCGAAGAAATTATTAATATTTACGTACCAACCACCCCAAATCCAACCTCTGGTTTTTTTATCATGCTACCAAAAGCTGAAATAATTGAACTAGACATGAGTGTTGACGAAGCATTTAAACTAATTATCTCTACCGGTGTGGTAGAACCAAACGAATTACCAAAAGGATAAAACTATGAGAACGAACTATTGTGGCGAATTAAACCAAGAAAATATCGGTCAAACTGTTGAAATTTGCGGCTGGGTCAACCGTCGCCGAGATCATGGTGGCGTTATCTTTTTAGACATGCGCGATAAACGCGGCATTGCCCAGGTGGTGATCAATCCAGATAACAGCGATTTTTCTTTGGCCGAAAGCATTCGTAACGAATTCGTCTTAAAAATTACGGGCTCAGTAATTGCTCGTGGCGAAGGAATGACAAATCCAAAGCTAGCCTCAGGTGGGATTGAAATCGTTGCTGATCATATTGAGATTCTTAACACTTCAAAGCCAGTACCATTCCAAATTGATGCAACAGACACTTCTGAAGAAGTGCGCCTAAAGTATCGATACCTAGATCTACGCAGTGATGCCATGCAAAAACGCATGCGTCTACGCTCAAAGGTAACGCACTTTATGCGTGAGTTTATGGATAACAACGACTTCCTAGATATTGAAACGCCTTTTTTAACCAAAGCCACCCCTGAAGGTGCGCGTGATTATTTAGTGCCTTCTCGCACTCATCCAGGTGAATTCTTTGCACTGCCACAATCACCGCAACTATTCAAACAGCTGTTAATGATGTCAGGTTTTGAGCGTTACTATCAAATCGTTAAATGCTTTAGAGACGAAGATTTGCGTGCTGATCGTCAACCAGAATTCACCCAGCTTGATGTTGAAACGTCATTCATGAACGAAGATGAAATTATGGCGATGATGGAAGAGCTAACTCGCGGCATGTTTAAATCAGCCATTGACGTTGATTTGGGTGACAAATTCCCAAGTATTACTTATGCAGATGCCATGCACCTATATGGTGTTGATCGCCCTGATATGCGTATTTCCATGCAAATGACAGATATCGATGAACTTATGCAAGGGGTTGATTTTAAAGTATTTTCTGGCCCTGCCAGCAGTGAAGGATCTCGTGTTGCTGCTTTGCGCGTTCCAGGTGGTGCAACAATCAGTCGCAAGAAAATTGATAAATACACCAAATACGTCAGCATCTATGGCGCCAAAGGCTTGGCTTATATTAAGCTAAATGAAGATGGTCCAGCCTCACCAATTTTAAAATTCTTAGGTGATGATATCACTGCAAAAGTAATTGAAATGACAGGCGCACAAACTGGTGATATTATTTTCTTCGGTGCGGACAAAACTAAAATCGTTAACGAAGCATTAGGAAACTTACGCGAGCAGCTGGCTAAAGATTTAGATTTATTTGATAAAAAATGGGCGCCAATTTGGGTGGTTGATTTCCCAATGTTTGACGAAAATGATGACGGCTCTTTAAGCGCTATTCACCATCCATTCACCGCGCCAAGCGTTGATGCTCAAACACTAGAGAAAACCGCCCCAACCGCTTTATCAAGAGCTTATGATTTGGTTATTAATGGCTCTGAAGTAGGTGGCGGATCGATTCGTATTCACCAGGTTGAAATGCAACAAACCGTCTTGAAACTGCTAGGTATTTCTGATGAAGATGCGCAAGATAAATTTGGCTTTTTACTTGATGCTCTAGAGTACGGCTGTCCTCCACATGGTGGCATGGCATTTGGCCTGGATCGACTTGTTATGATTATGACAGG
>JGI26247J51722_1000410_pt1 | contig 18430 bp, 15 predicted proteins | sample SaaInlV_100m_DNA_2_FD_51722 | JGI IMG/M metagenome (IMG submission 51722)
AATTAAATTAAATTTTTCTCGGAGAACGCTTGATGCTTAATGTGATTAGAGAACACGCTGACTCATGGCTTATTAAGTCAATTCTATGGCTTATTGTTTTCGCATTTATAGGAACAATTTTCTATTCTTGGGGAATGGGTGGTTCGTCTGGCTCCTCAGGGGGAGTAGTGGCAACTGTCGATGGGTCTAAAATTAGTCAGGCTCAATACGAACGCACATTCAATAATCTCATAAATTTTTACAGGGAACAGTTTCAGGGTCAGTTTTCAGAAGAGCTCATCCAAAAACTGGACTTAAAAACACAGGCCTTAGACGTTTTAATTCAAAAAAAAATTCTTTTGATTAAGGCTAAGGAGCTAGACATTCAAATCAGTGACACAGAAGTTGTTAACCAAATAAATAGCCTTGCTGCTTTTCAAAAAGATAAAGTCTTTAACAATATTGCCTACCAAAATTATCTCAAATTCAAACGCTTGACTCCTCTCGAGTTTGAAGAGAGTCAACGTGAAGCACTTCTTCTTGAAAAAGTCAGGAATCTAATCAAATCCAATGTCAAGGTTTCACCTAATGAACTAAATAAAGCATACATGCTTGCGAATGAAAAAGTTAAAATAGACTACATAGTAATTCCAACTAATCACTTCAAATCAGAAGAAAAAGTTAGCCAAGAAGAAATAAAATCTTTCTACGAAAAAAATAAAGGGCGTTTTGAGATCCCGGAAAAAATTAAGATCCAATACGTAAAAACTACCCCAACGGATTATGAGAGCCTGATAGACATCCACAATGAAGATATAGAAGATTACTACAACACTAAAATAGCAGACTTCAGGGTTCGAAAAATGTATAAAGCTGCTCATATACTAATACGACCTGAAACGGATGCCAACAACTCACAAGAATCTACAAAAAAAGCAGAAGAACTTGCAAAAGGTGAAGCAGATGAAATTTTGAAAAAGATTCGAAATGGAGCTAGCTTTAGCGAATTGGCAAAAAAATATTCTGATGATACTGTTTCCGGAAAAAATGGAGGAAGCCTTGGGGAATTTCCAGAAGGAATGATGGTTACTGAGTTTGAAAATGCATTAAAAAAGCTTAACCCAAAAGAAACAAGCGAACCTATAAAAACGTCTTTCGGTTTCCACATAATTCAACTTAACGAAGTGACCCCAGAAAGAATCAAACCGATAGAAGAAGTGAAAGAGGAAATAACAAAGAAAATCAAAGTGAATAAAACCCGCCAGAAAATGAGACGCGTTGTTAAACATGTTCATCGCTCGGCCAAGGAAGACCAGGACTTGATGCGTGCCGCCCAGGAGAACAGCCTATCTATCCAAACCACCCCATTTATTTCTAGAGAGAATCATGTTGTTCCAGAGATTGGAAGTAATCCCGAGTTTTTTAACCAGGCATTCTTACTGGGAGACAATAAAGTTGGGGAACCCGTAGTCACATTGGAATCCGCTTTTGTAATAAAAGTATTGAACCGAGAAAAACCATATATTCCAGAACTTAATAAAGTTGAACAATTAGCCCGATCAAAAACTCAAGAAGAAAAAGACCACAATTTTTCAACAATAAAATCCGAGTCACTTGCTAAAGAAATTTCCAATGGGACAGTTGACCTTGAGTCAGCCGCCAAGAATCTTGGACTTGGACTGAAGCACACTCCATTCTTTAACCGAGCCGACTCTATTCCAGGAATCGGTAACCTTCAAAAAGTAAAATCCAAAGCGTTTGAACTGGATAAGGGGAAGTCTGGATGGGTTCTTGTAAGGGATAACTATTACCTGATTCGCCTTCAGGACCGGCAAAAAGCTAGTGCTCCAGACATAGAAGATTCAAAAGAATTAAGAACAAGACTCAAACTAGAAAAAGGAGATGCTGCTTTTCAGGAGTGGATGAAAAACCTCAAAGAAAGATCTGAAATCCTGATAGACAAATCCCAACTTTAATTTTCACGCCAGAATTTTCGAGTAACGTCGATGGATTTTTAATACTTTATCCACGAGACTTTCTATATCTTCCGCAATCACTCGAATCATCTCTTCTTTTCGCATACCACCTTTGTCAAAAATAATATCTGGAACAAACCCACATTTCCGAATGGAAGAAGCTGTCCCCCATTCCAAAGATGATCCCTCAATTGTTTTGATTTTTTTTGGCTCCATAGAACGATCAAAAGAAGCCAGAGTGAATTTTAAAGTTTTACACACCTTAATTAAATCAGAATTATATTTAATATTCATTACTGCTCGTTTAGAAGGATCAAATTGCATAACAGTCAAAACAATATCAGCAACGTGACGAGAGCCCCCAAAACGCGGCGGCGAGGGTATTAAAATATTCTTTCCGCACTTAACAATGCGTGCAGGAAAACCAATGACATCATCTATTGTGCGTGCATTCTCTAACCCAAAACCAATATTGGATTGAACCTCTGGAATCAGTCCACCAACACAGTAATCCTTTAATACTTCAACAGCTCGAAAAACACGTTGAGACATATCATAACGCTCGGAATCTTGATAGAGGCCGGTTAAAGGTTCGACTTGGGGTACACCTTTTCCGGATTTAATAGCCCCCATAATTGCAAGGCCAATAAATTCCTTTGCTTCTTGCACTGCTGCAACAATATCCTTACCCTTTGCTAAACTTGCCGTGATTGCTGATGCTAAAGCGCAACCTGTCCCGTGAACATCACCCCCAGTAACACGATCTGCATTCAGAAAAAGAGAGCGCTTCCCGTCAAAGAAAAAATCCTGAGGCTCGCCTTTTAAATGTCCACCCTTAATAAGAATGTTTTTGGCGCCCATTTTCATCAAAACTCTGGCTGCCCGAATTCTGTCAGATGGTTGTCTAATCTTCACTCCTGATAAAATTTCAGCTTCCTTTAAATTAGGTGTTAACAAGAAAGTAACAGGCAAAAGTTCTTCCTTCATCACCTGAATTCCCAACTCCGACAACAATGATTTCCCTGACGATGAATATATGACAGGGTCTACAATAATTTTTTTAATTCGATGACGGCGCAATACACGAACCACTGTTTCGACTATTGATTCGTTTCCCAACATACCAGTTTTAACAGCACCGGGCTTTCCATCTCTAAAAATAGCTCTTAGTTGTTGNTCAACTACTTCGGGTGAAATATTATGAAGACCCTCAACACCTAGTGTNCTTTGTATNGTTATGGAAGTTGCAACCGATTTTCCACTGACNCCAAATGCNGAAAATGTTTTCAAATCTGCTTGGAGTCCCGCACCNCCACTTGGATCAAATCCAGCCACTGTTAAAGCGGTGCTAGTTGCAGTTTTCATGNAATTAAAATGGTGAAGGAAAAATTAAGAATCAGCACTCTAGCAGACCAACGAAAGAGATGGCAACAGTTTAATTGAACTAGAAATTATAACTAGAGTGAGTGAATAAGTATACGAGATGAATTACCCGACAGTCACAGACTTCGCCAACGATCGCGGTTTGTCGACATTACGTTTGAGAGAAATAGCCGTAAAATAAGCTAACAATTGACCAATCACAAGCTGGACGAAAGGCGCAACAATAGGTTTTACATTTGGGAGGATAATTTCTTCGCTAAACAAGTCCCTATTCTTGCTACCCTCATCAAAGTGGACGCCCAGAACAAACCCGGACCTAGCACGAATTTCTTCGACACTGTGAATTGTTGATTCATATAATTTTTTATCAGAACGCGGAGGAATGAATACAATGGAATTCACATCCTGATCAATCATTGCCAGAGTCCCATGCTTTAAAAATCCACCAGGCATTCCCTCCGCATGTACATATGCAACCTCTTTCATCTTAAGAGCCGACTCTAGCGCAACCGGATAATAAATTCCTCGACCAAGATAAAGCCAGTTTTTTACCTTCGAGTAATTGTTGGCTATACGATGGATGAACCCTGACCGTTCATTCAATATATTCTGTATAACTTCTGGCAACTCACGAAGAGCAGTTATAGACGAATCATATTCTCTTCTTTTTATTTTCTTTCTCTTGAGGCTCAATTTCAAAGCTAAAATCGTTAAGATAATCATCTGCGCAAATGCCGCCTTGGTACTGATAACACAAATTTCGGGACCGGATCCCTGAAGAATAACCTTGTCAACCAATCTAGAAATAGAAGACCCCATAACATTAACAACAGCTGCTGTCATAGCACCCTTAGACTTAGCAAACTTTAGAGCGCTAATAGTATCGAAGGTTTCCCCTGACTGGGAAAGGGTAAGTACGAGACTTTTGCTGTCAACTTTAGCCAGCAATGCAAATTCATCAGAACTGACCGCCGGGATAAAGCTGTCCGTAAGGGAGGAAAATAAGTACTCTGAAAACTTTGCCACATAAAATGTAGACCCCACCCCAACGAAATATGCCTTATCACTTACATCAATCATGTCAACCACCTCATTCATTAAATTGGAATCCAATTCCAAAGCAGTATTAATGGTCTGTGGTTGCTCATAGATTTCTTTGAGCATATAGTGAGGGTAGCCTGACTTTTTTGCCGTTTCGCTATCCCACTCAATTTTTGTAATAGGTTTAACGATTTCCTCTTGAGTTGAAAAATTTTTCACGACATAAGAATCTCTCGACAAAATGGCGTATTCGTCATCTTCCATAATAATAGCGTTTTTCGTATAATCGATGAACGCGTTAAAATCTGATCCAACAAATTTTAATTCATCCCCAATCCCAAGCATCAGTGGTGATTCTCTTCTAGCACAAAAGATTTGATCTGGGTGGTGGGTAGAAATCATAGCTATGGCAAAAGTTCCCTCTAGAATACTTAATGTCTTAACTAATGCTTTCTCAACACTCTTGTGTTTTTTATAATACTTTTCCAACAAATGGGGAATCACTTCCGTATCCGTTTCAGAACGAAACACATGCCCTTCGCCTATCAAACCGTCCCGAAGAAAACGATAATTTGAGATAATCCCATTATGAACTAAAGCAAATGCCCCGTCACAAGATGTAAAAGGATGGGTGTTGTCACGAGTTACCGTGCCATGCGTGGCCCAGCGAGTATGAGCAATTCCTATTTTTCCTTTTGTGGCAAGAATATTTCCTTTGCGAAAAAACTCTTCTACTCCCCCAGTATTTTCTGTACCATAAGATTGCTTTTGTTTATCAAGGCAACTCCACAGGAATCATACCCCCGATACTCCAAATTCCGAATCCCCTGAAACAAAACTTCCGAAATATTTTTCAACCCGACAACACCATTAATCCCACACATAGCTAACCTTATAATTAATTTTTATGTACTACCGAATAGCAGGCGGGGAAAATTTCCCCAGGGAAAACTACGGTTCCGGGTTGAATAGTATTCCCCGCACCTATAACCACACCATCACCAACAAATGCTCCTAATTTATTCATATTCGTGGATAAGTTAGTTTTTCCATTTTTCACCTGTATTTTTTCCCAGTTTGTATTTCTATTCACAGTCATACAACCAGCACCTATATCAACATTTTCACCAATGACACTATCACCTATAAATGACAACCTTCCAATTCCTGATTTATCGAATACCACGCAGTTTTTAAGCTCCACGCCATAACCAACGGAACAGTTACTACCAATCGAGGTATAACTTCGAATCAAGGAATTATTTCCAATGTAACTTCCTTTGCCTATCGAACAAGGACCTTCCAATACAGCCCCAGCTTTAACAACAACATTTTCTTCAATATTGACCACACCCTGCATTGTCACATTGGTCTCCATAACAGCTGATTTGGCTATAGAAGATTTGCCCCAAGAATCAAGAACAATTTTATTCGCTTGTAAAATCTCCCAAGGATAAACAATATCGAGCCACTCGTTTTCCCACATGGAGGCCATCAAGTCCCCCTCTTTAACCATCGTTTGTAAGGATTTTTCCATCGAAGCCTTATTTGTTTTCAGTAAAGCAAAGAAAGATTCCGGCAAAACAAAAACACCCGCCAGCACATAGTTGCCCAAATCGCTTCCCTTTGGCTTTTCTATAATCTTGGTTATTTTCATTTGGGCATTCAAAAAAACATTTCCAAAACTCTCATTTGAAGGTGGCAAACAAATCGAAGCTACGGGGCACTTAAAAGAATGGAATGATTGCTGGGCTTTACTATAAATATTTTCGTCGGTTAAAGTATCTCCATAAATTAGAAGAAAATATTCACCCGGAGAAATTTTTTCTTTCACCTGAAGTATCGCATCACCAATACCATTATTTTTTTCTTGCTCCAAGCATTGGATATTCATTCCAGAATCTAATTTCTCTGCAACAAGTTCTTGTATTCTTTCCTTATGATGCCCTACTACTATATAAACATCATTGATTCCTGCATTTTTCAACTGGCACAAACTATTATCCAATAGCGTTTTGCCAGCAACCGAAATCATTGGTATGGGTCGGGTGTTTGAAAAAGGATTTAGATTAGAACCTTTGCCGGCGGCTAGGATGATAGCTTTCATTAAGACTTCGTCCTTGATGAAGTTTACTTAAAGTGTAAGGTATAATTTTTAAGAGGACTTAGTTTCGCCCATCAATATTTTTTCTGCTAGAGACAAGTCTTCTTGAGTATTAATTCCCAGAAGTTGCGTGTTATCTCTTATTTGTAGGGATTCAACTAAAAAACCATTATTCACTATGTACTCTATAGTATCGGTTAGATAATATTCTTTTTGAATATTATTATTACCAACCTCATCTAATGCCTTTAAAAACAAATGCTTATCAAAACAGTAAACTCCCGAGTTGAATTCGTCAACTTTTTTTTCGTCTTCTGAAGCATCTTTACACTCGACGATTTTAGATACTGATCCTTGCTCGTCTCGGATTACTAAACCAAAGTCTTTTTTCTCTGAGGATTTTAGGGTTAAAACCGTGCAAGCAGATTTTTTTTCACGGTGCCTAGTAACAAGATCTACTAACGTTTGTGATTTAATAAGCGGCATATCACCACAAACCACCAAAACATCCCCTGAAAAATCGTGTAAAGCTAATTTTGCTTGCTGCGCAGCATGCCCCGTTCCAAGTTGCTCTTTCTGCTCAACGAATATCAACCCACGATTAGAAAACGATTCTTTAACTACTGCGGATTGGAATCCTACCACTAGGACAGAAAAATCTGGATTGAGGGGAACTAATGATTCCAATACATAATACAATAGAGGCTGGTTTTTTATTGGATGAAGAACCTTAGCTATGGAGGACTTCATCCGCGTGCCTTTTCCTGCTGCAAGTACAATAACTGCAAGGCCTTTTGAATTCATATTAATCAGAAAAATTTTTTCACTTTTAAAGTAATTTTTGGATACTAGCAATCTCACGACTTACAGATCAAGTNACCTATTTGCACACACCAATAAGCATTTGAATTATAGGTTGATTCATAAAATTTGCTAGATTAATATGTTCNATAGACGAAAAACAAATCAACACTCCTTAATATCCCCTTAAATCCTTTGTAAACGAATGAAAGTTGCTTTTACAACATTAGGATGTCGTACCAANCAGCATGACACTGCAGAGATGCAAGTTATTCTTAAAAAAGAAGGNTATGCAATAGTTGACTCATCCGAAACTGCAGATATATACGTTATCAACACATGCACTGTAACTGCNCGAAGTGACTATAGTTCACGNCTAGCTGTAAAAAAATCTTTAGCTATTAATGAAAATGCTACTGTCNTATTTACCGGNTGTTATGCTCANCTCAACCCCGAAGACTCGTCNAAGATGNAAGGACTTGATATTGTCCTTGGNAATGCAGACAAACTAAAAATCGCAGAAGTACTTAAGGCAAAACTAAAAAACGATTCACTNCAAAAANAATCCAGCCTTGCCGAGGTCTACATGTCGGATATTCATGCCGATCGAGAATTCCAAACTCTTCCTGTCACCCAGTTTCAAGGAAGGACAAAGGCGTTCATCAAAGTACAAACTGGGTGCNATGAAAGTTGTTCCTTCTGTACCGTTGTTCNAGCACGCGGATCATCTGCCAGTGATACAAGAGAAAATATACTTGATAATGTTCGACATGCTATTGATGGAGGTTATAAGGAAATCACACTCACTGGAATNAATCTTGGTACTTGGGGAATGGATTTTCATTTAAAAGAGACTTTTTCTTCATTAGTTGAAGATATAGCCAACCTCAATGGCAACTTCCGGGTAAGGCTAAGCTCAATAAACCCCATGGAAATTGATGACCACCTCATTGAGCTTATCTCGCAACATGAAAAAATCTGTCCACACCTCCATATTCCTCTACAAAGTGGCGACACTGAAGTACTTTCAAAAATGAAACGTAACTATAATGCCAAACAATATGAGCATATAGTGCGCCGCGCCTCTGAAAAAATTTCACCTCTTGGACTCGGCGCAGATGTAATTGTTGGGTTTCCAGNTGAAAGCGAAGTAAGTTTTGAGCATACTCGTAANCTAATAGAAGAACTACCTTTTTCATATTTACATGTTTTTTCTTATTCACCGCGGTCCGGGACTGAAGCACACAATTTTAAGAATAATATTAAAAATATCACCAAAAAAGAACGTAATCTCATTCTTAATGATTTGGTAAAAGAAAAAGCTCGGCAGTTTTATAAAAGTTTTATTGGAAAAAAAGTTACAGTGCTCGTTGAAGAGCGTAAGCAAGCAGATGGNNTATTAAAAGGTTATTCTGAACACTATATCCCCGTTAGCATAGATACTGAAGGTTTTTTGCAAAACCAACTAGTATCTGTCTTAATCACAGAAATACGAAAAAATAAACTTATTGGATGCCTCGAATCATAACTCCACTTTATTTTCATAATAACCGTTTTTGATGGCATAAATTTATGAGTGATATCAAAATAATTTGCCAGAACAAACGAGCCAGACACGAATATTTTATAGAAGATTCTTTAGAGTGCGGGTTAATGTTGCGAGGACCGGAAGTCAAATCACTACGAGACGGTAAAGCAAATCTNACTGACAGCTATGCCAGTGTTGAGAGAAGTGAGGTCTGGCTTAACAATTTTCACATCAACCCATATAGCCCGGCTCAACAATTCAACTTAAACCCCACCCGAAAAAGAAAACTATTATTAAATCGAAGGGAAATAAACAAGCTCATTGGTAGGGCACAGGAAAAAGGTTACACTCTGGTTCCTCTTAAGGTCTACTTTAGAAATGGGATCGCCAAAGTAGAACTGTCTATAGCTAAAGCAAAAAANCTACACGATAAACGCGCCAGCATTAAAAAACGGGAGGCNGTAAGAGAGATCGATAAAGCTATGAAAAGAGGCCGAGGTTAANCCTTGTCTAGATCATTCCATTTCTTACGCATATATTCGTCTTTGATCCAAAAATATAAAAAAAGAATTACCCAACCAANANTGATAGCAATAACACTTTCNAGNAAGTTGCCATCCAATGCTCCTATCATGACCCAAAAAATGGAACCGACTAACCAAAATATAATAAAAATGGTGCGTAAACCTTTATTCCTTCCTTCCATACTATTCTCTAAGACAATTANTTTTTCTTTTAGCTCTTAAACTAACCTAAAAAAGACTTCTTCAAGCTATGCACATTTTATAGTAACGCTTAACCTAAATTTTCTTTCTTGTATTGAGTAGTAACAACCAAAACAACCCCACTAACCGCAACAATCCCCCCCAAGTAACCGTACCACCTAATATTNTCAGCTGGAAGNGCTTCAACCCCAAGANTGGTTAACATCCACATTCCACTCAAAGTAATCAGGGGGTTGAGTGTTATAAGTATGCTTATAATACTCAAGGGAATGCACTCTACAGCCTCAGCCAAAGCGCCGTACGCCAGCAAGGTATTTAATCCCAAGAATAATGAGAAGCAGCCACCCGGTAATTTCTCCCTCAAAAAATTCACCCCATTCTACCAGTGGAACCAATGCTACCATCGCAACAAAATATATAAGAAGATTGAGTGTTTGGGCGGAATATTTGACGCTCAACTTTTTTTGACAAATCATGTAAAAGACCCACACAACTGCCGCAAATACAATCCATCCATTTGCAATGGAATAGTTCAAATTGTCTGCTGCATTCCTTACTCTATCTAAATAGAAAAGGTAAAATCCACTCATTGCTATAATTATACCCACCAACTGCCTTAGCCTAATTGTTTCACGAAAAAGAACCACCCCGGCAATAACCAAAAAAACAGGCGCTAGTTGAATGATAATCGCTGCGTTAGAGGGACCACTAAAATGAATCCCTTGAGTCATGCCAAAATAATTCGCTGCCAATGCTAATCCTCCTAATACTCCTATTAAAGGTGGATTAAACAAAATCTCACAGCCTGAACGAAATAAAAAAAGAAACCAAAATAGAATTAAAAATGAAAAGGCAAAACGGAACCAAACGATAGTTCCAGCAGAGTAGTAATCGAGAGCCAATTTAAGAAATATCGGTAACACCCCCCATAGAGAGAGTGTGACTGAAACCATTAAGATACCTCTCAAGTACGAATCAGAATGAAAGGTGGGTTTATTCAATTGAGGTTGGAAAATCGCTCAAGAATGGAAAGCCCTAAAGTTTGGCTTTTTTCAGGATGAAATTGGAATGCATAAATATTTTTATGCTGGATTCCAGAAACGAACTCAATTCCATAATGGGTGACTGTGGCAACCATTTCTGGGTCTTCAGGAACCACGTAGTAGGAATGTACAAAATAAAAATACGGGGAGTCTCCTACTCCTGCGAACAAAGGTGCGTTCTTTTTTACTTTAATCTGGTTCCAACCCATGTGAGGGATTTTAATTTGGGGACCTTTTCTCGTGTCTGAACTCCCATCAATGAATTTCACCACTTTTCCCGGAAGAATACCCAACCCGGGCACAGGTCCATATTCTTCACTTTCTTCAAAAAGGACTTGCAGACCAAGACAAATACCAAGAAATGGTTTTCCGCTATCAATAAACTTACGGATGGGATCAATAAGGCTTAATTTGTTCAAATTAGCCATGCAGTCTTTGAAAGCACCTACGCCTGGCAACACAACGGAATCGGCACTAAGAATCAAGTCAGGATCGTGAGTTACAATTACCTTAGCCCCAACAAACTCTAGGGCTTTTTGTACAGAGCGAAGGTTCCCCATGCCGTAATCAATTACGGCGATCATCTATAACTTTCCTTTGGTGGATGGAACTTGATCAGTTCGGTTATCTAAAGAACAGGCTATATCAAGCGCGCGAGCAAATGATTTAAACAGAGCCTCAACAACATGGTGGAGGTTTTCCCAGTAAGGACAATTCATATGGAGGGTGATGCCAGCATTGATAGCAAAAGCCTGAAAAAATTCAGGTACCAATTCAACATCAAACTCACCAATTTTAGATTTTGGAAGTGTCGCATTAAAGACAAAGTACCCACGTCCGCTAATATCGATAACTGTTTGAGCAAGTGCTTCATTAAGTGGTGCTTGAGTATCCGCAAAACGACGGATGCCTTTTTTATCACCCAGAGCCTTAGTAAAAGCTTCTCCGAGAGCAATTCCTACATCTTCCACAGTATGGTGATAGTCTATCTGGATATCTCCCTTTGCCTTTAACTTAATGTCAAAATATCCATGGCGAGACAACTGTGAAAGCATGTGATCCAAAAAAGGAATTGATGTATCAATTTCGCTTTCTCCCTGACCATCTAGGTCGAGACTTACTTCTATCTCGGTTTCTTTTGTGGATCGTTTGACTTGTGAAGTTCTAGTCATTCTCAGTTTTCGCAGCAACAGGTTTTTTGAGAGCATTTTTAAAGCCATTATTCTCATTTCCATGAGACTTCAAACTTACAGTTGTATTGACAAATGCATAAATCGTTTCAAACATTCCTTCAGGATCAAGTTTTAAGTCTTTTTTAATAAGCCCTGTTGCCCCATGTTCAATAAGAACGTCAGGGACTCCTATGCACTTTGTCTTTAAAGGAATACGTTCATCAAAATTTTGAAGAACTTCGAGAACAGCGGAACCAAATCCTCCCTGAACGGAATGCTCTTCCGTTGTTATAAGACAACCTGTTTTTTTTGCGTATTTCATAATAAGACTTTTATCAATGGGTTTGGCAAACCGTGCATTAATGACCGCGACACTAAACCCTTTTTCTTCAAGCATGGCTGCTGCTTTCATTGATGGGTCAACCATTGATCCGAACGCGATTATAGCAAGGTCCTTCCCGTCTTTTATTACCTCACCTTTGCCAACTTCGATTTCCTTAACCTCTTCATCTATTTTAACACCAAGACCACTACCTCTTGGGTAACGTATAGAACTAGGTCCAGGGTGATAAATAGAGGTTTTGAGCATATGTCTTAACTCATTTTCATCTTTTGGAGCCATAATCACCATATTTGGCAAAGTACGCAGGAAAGCAATATCGAACAGCCCTTGATGGGTAGCCCCATCCTCTCCAACAATTCCGGCTCGGTCCATTGCAAAGGTAACGGGAAGGTTCATCCCAACAATGTCGTGAACGATTTGGTCATAAGCCCTTTGCATGAACGTCGAATAAATTGCAATGACCGGGCGGAAGCCTTCAATAGATAAAGCTCCTCCATACCCTACTCCATGCTGTTCCGCCATCCCGACATCAAACGTACGATCGGGGAAAACCTTACCAAACTTGCTAATCCCAGTACCATCTGGCATGGCTGCAGTAATACCTATAATTTTTTCATCTTCTTTAGCCAACTCGATTAACGTATCAGCAAACACATTGGTATATGCAGGAGGTGACTTCAGGCCTTTTTTGAATTCGCCGGTAGCGATATCAAACGGTTTCGCGCCATGCCACACATCAGCCTTCTCTTCCGCAACCTCGTATCCTTTTCCTTTACGCGTAATCACATGAATCAAAGTAGGACCTTTCAATTCACTGGCGGTCTCTAGATTATCTATCAATAAGTTCGTATCATGGCCATCCAGAGGGCCCATATAACGAAACCCGAGATCTTCAAACAAGCGCCCAGGAATAAACATTCCTGTCACAAGATCATCAAGGCGGTGTGCATAATTAGAAACCTCTTTACCTATTCCAGGAATAGAAAGAAGTAATTGGTCAACTTCCTTCTTAATTTTTGTCATAACTTGGCCAGTCATTATTTGACTGAGGTGTTTAGACATTCCACCTACATTATTCGAAATCGACATCTCGTTATCATTTAGAATCACTATCAAATCTGGCTTAATATGGCCGGTATGGTTTAAACCCTCAAAAGCCATACCAGCTGTAAAAGAACCATCCCCTATCACGGCTAAAATTTTATTTTTCTCTTTTTTAAGATCTCTCGCTTTAGCAAAAGCCAATGCTGCCGTTATAGAAGTCCCTCCATGACCAACATTCCAATGGTCGTGCTCGCTTTCCTCCCTCTTGGAGAATCCACAGAGCCCTTTATATTGTCGCAGACTATCGAACTGATCTTTACGTCCGGTCAATAGTTTATGAACATACGATTGGTGACCGACATCCCAGACAAACTTGTCTATCGGGCTATCGAAAACATAATGCATCGCTAGGGTCAACTCCACGACACCCAGGTTTGATCCCAAGTGACCTCCAGTTTTGGAGATTCCTTGAAGAAGCGCGTCTCTAATTTCCTCGGCGAGCGCAGGGAGGTGTTCCCTTTTTAGTTTCTTTAAATCAACCGGGCTATTTATATTTTTTAAAAAATGATTCATTGGGATATTAAGTGAAATCTTCTGTTCCTAGGAAGTAAGATAATACCTCAGCCGCTAACTCTATTATCTAATAATTTACATTAAACGAGCACGTAACTTAGGCTGGCTGATAATTTTTTTCTAAAATGCACGTTGGGTAAAAAAACGCCCAATACTTCTTAATGGCTCGGCTTCCTCACCAAAATCTTCCAAACAGGCAATTCCTTCTTCTACCAATTTTTCTGCTTTCTTCTTAGATTCATCAAGTCCATAAAGAGCGGGGAAGGTAGCTTTCTCTTTCTCTGCATCACTACCGATATCTTTTCCTAACAGACTTTGGTCAGCAGTGATATCGAGGATATCATCTACAATCTGAAATGCCAAACCTATTTGTTCTCCGTAACTAGACAAGGATTCAAGTTGATCTACTCCGGCTTGGCTCAAAATCGCTCCAGCACGGATACAAGCCTTTATGAGGCGGCCTGTTTTATGAATATGAATGTATTCAAGAGTTTCCGCATTTATCGGTTTTCCCTCTGACTCAATATCAACTACCTGACCACCTATCATTCCAGACGTTCCGATTGCACCAGTCATATCATGGGCTGCCTGCAAGAGTTTTTCTGGTGGGATAGAACCCATTAAACCGGAGTGTGTCATGAGATAAAATGCCTGAGTAAGCAACGCATCTCCAGCCAAAATAGCAATAGCCTCACCAAATACTTTGTGGTTTGTCGGCTTGCCTCTTCTTAGATCATCGTTATCAAGCGCTGGCAGGTCATCGTGAATCAACGTGTAGGTATGAATATATTCTGCCGCAACGGCAAAGGGAAGAACATCCTTTCGGTTTCCACCAACCGCCTCAGCCGCCGCAATCACAAGAACTGGACGTAATCTTTTACCACCAGCCAACACACTATAAAGCATTGACTTATGAATGCTTTCCGGGTAGCTAGTCTCTTCGGGCAAATAGCCGCAAATGGCGGCATCTATGAACTCTCTTCCTTGAGAAAGNTATTGGGAGGCTGACAAAAGTGTGTAGAATCAATAAGTTTTTAAAATCATAACGGTTACGCATCGGATATTAGCATAAAAGAAACCCCAGTCAACTCTATTTAATTGGAGCAAAAACCCAGTAACTAACTGATTTTAAAGTAATTGTTTAAGGTAACTCTCGGCAGTTGCTGCGCTTGTAGCCCGTCCTAGTTTCTCGCGCTCCTAAAAAATCCATCCCGGATTGCAGCGCTCAAACATTCAATATACTTACATATTGCTTTTCTTTGTCATTCTATCAGTTTAGAATATGCCCTTTGTTATAAATTTTGACCAACAGCACAACATCATATTTTTAATACAATGTTTTTCTATTTGGATCATGGCACTCTTAATCCAATACAATAAAATTTTGTAAATTGAAGAAAGGACGCTGAATANATGGGAAACCTAGCTAACACATGGGCCGGTTACGTCGCCTTGATTAGTTTTCTTCTAGCCTACACTCTGGTTGTTTTCGAAGAAAAAATACATATGCGTAAATCAAAACCGGTTGTTTTGATCGGGTGCGTAATGTGGGCAATAATTGGAATTTATGAGGCAAGCCATGGCGGAGGCCATGCTCATGACTATATTAAAGAATTGATCGCAGAAATTGGAGAGCTTTTCTTTTTTCTATTAGTGGCGATGACTTATATTAATACACTCGATGAAAGAAACGTTTTCAAAAGTCTTCGTTGTTGGTTGCTAAATAGAGGGTATGGTTTCAAAAAATTGTTTTGGGCAACTGGGATCATTACATTCTTTTTATCCCCATTAGCTGATAATCTAACAAGTGCACTCCTAATGTCCACTGTTGCTTTGGCGGTCAGTAACGGGAATAGAGCATTTATCGTTCCAGCGTTTGTAAATATTATTGTTGCAGCCAATGCAGGAGGCGCGTGGAGTCCATTTGGTGACATCACGACTCTGATGGTATGGACAGCAGGCAAAGTTGAAACTCAAATGTTTGCCTATTTAATGATCCCATCTATTGTTAACTGGATCATCCCCGCACTAATCTTGTATGCTTTCGTCCCCAACGAATTCCCAGAAGCGGGAGATGAAAAAATAGAGTTTAAGCCCGGAGCGAAGGTCACTATCTGCCTAGGCATCTTCACTATAGCCACAGCAGTTAGTTTTCATCAGTTTCTTCACCTTCCTCCATTTCTGGGCATGATGCTGGGACTCGGACTTCTTATGATGCAAGGTTTTTATTTAAAAGTGTGGGGAGAGAAAAAGTACCTTGATAGTATAGGAGTTCCCGAAGATCAAAGAGAAGACGATAAGTTTGATATTTTTAAAAAAGTAGCTAATGTCGAATTCGACACACTTCTTTTCTTTTTTGGTGTACTCACAGCGGTAGGAGCTCTTCAATATGCAGGATACCTTGCTATCGCCAGTGAAAGCATGTATGGAAACCTCGGCCCAACTATATCTAATTCTCTTGTAGGAGTGCTGTCTGCTATTGTGGATAATATACCTGTAATGTACGCGGTACTCAAAATGGATCCGGTTATGGGTCTTGACCAGTGGCTTCTCATCACCCTCACTACAGGTACTGGTGGAAGTCTCTTGTCAGTAGGGTCCGCTGCTGGGGTAGCGGTTATGGGAGTTGATCGAAAAAACTATACATTCATGTCACACTTAAAATGGATACCTGCTATAGCCCTTGGATACGTAGCCAGCATAGCTTCATGGTGGTTTGTGACAATGGGTTTGCGATAATCTTGTCGATTCAAGGGAGCAAAAAGACTTTGCTCCCTTGAATTTTTTTTTGATTTTTATAACTTATTGACGATCTAATGGTTCACAACCTATTATAAATCGTCTCCACCTTTGTTTGAAATTTCTTAAGCAATATCCATGGCCTCATGTCCAACCCATTCATTGATAAAACCCATAAAGGCTTAGCTCCTCCCTCATTAGAATTCCATTTGTTGTTAAATATAAAACTATGATAGTGTTTTACATTTCAAACCGTTAGAAATTAGTCTTAATTTTTCACTGAAAAAATATCTACTGTATGAAATCCAATCAAGAACTAATTAAACTCACAAACAAATACGTTGCAAAAAATTATGGTCGATACCCCATAGGGTTGGTTCGTGGGAAAGGAATGGTCGTCTGGGATGCGTCAGGTAAAAAGTATATTGATTTTGTTGCAGGCCTCGCGGTTGATAATTTAGGGCACTGCCCACCAACTGTCGTAAACGCTATTAGAAAACAAGCGGGAAAGTTACTACATGTTTCTAATTTGTATCATATCGAACCACAATCTCAACTAGCGGCTGAACTCACTCGTCTAACCTTTGCCAATAAATTCTTTTTTTGTAATAGCGGGACTGAAGCGAACGAGGCAGCAATTAAATTAGCTCGGCGATGGTTTTACGATAATGGTCAGCCCAAACGTTTTGAGATTATTACCATGAATGACTCCTTTCATGGGCGAACCATGGCGTCCCTCTCAGCTACCGCACAAAAAAAAATTCATGCCGGTTTCAAGCCCTTACTCCCCGGCTTTAAATATGTTCCGTTCAATGACATCACTGCCTTAAAAAAAGCCCTTACAAAAAAAACATGCGCAGTACTGATAGAGCCAATACAAGGCGAGGGAGGAGTAAACCCAGCGCAGAAAACTTATCTCAAAACCTTGCGTAGGATCTGCAATGAAAAAGGAATTCTTTTGATTTTTGATGAAATCCAAACCGGTTTTGGGAGAACGGGTCCCTTGTTTGCTTATGAACGATACAAAATAAAACCCGATATAATTACTTTAGCCAAGGCTCTTGGGGGAGGAATTGCAATAGGAGCGATGGGTAGCACAAATAAGATAATTCAATCATTTAGCCCAGGAACTCACGGAGCAACATTTGGAGGAAACCCGTTAGCCTGTGCCGCTTCATTAGCCTCTTTAAAAACTTTAACTACAAAAGGTTTTCTACAAATAGCCTCTTCTCAAGGAGACTATTTCCTTAAACAACTAAATTATTTAAAAGAAAATTTTTCTATAATACGAGAAGTGCGTGGTGCTGGCCTTATGCTTGCGATTGAACTTAATCAACCAGGAGCTAAAATTGTAACCGATTGCATGAAAGAAGGTCTTCTGATCAACTGTATTCAACAAAACACAATTCGGTTTTTACCACCGCTCATCATCACACGTAAGGAAATCGATCTTTTAATAAAAACACTTTCAAAAATTTTCACCAAGATACAACAATAGAATTTTTTAAAGGAATCTCAATTAAGTGAAAAAAGATTTTTTAAAATTAAGCGATCTAAATAAGGACGAAGTCCTTTGTTTGTTAAAAGAAGCTGAAGAGCTCAAACAATTAAAAGCATCGGGAGTTGCTCATCGGCCACTAGAAGGAAAAACGCTAGGAATGATTTTTAACAAAAATTCTACCCGGACAAGAATTTCTTTTGAGGTTGGAATGTTTGAACTAGGTGGTCACTCGCTATTTTTGACGCCTGATCAAATGCAGCTAGGTCGCGGAGAAACTATAGCTGACTCGGCGCGTGTCCTTTCGCGCTATCTAGATGGCATTTTAATTCGAACTTTTAATTTTAAGGAAATAGAAGAGTTGGCTAAACATGCCAGCATCCCAGTCATCAACGGATTGACTGATCTTAATCACCCCATTCAAATACTGTCTGACCTATTTACTATTCATGAGAAACTTGGTCATCTTGATGGAATTAAG
>JGI26247J51722_1000411_pt1 | contig 18429 bp, 17 predicted proteins | sample SaaInlV_100m_DNA_2_FD_51722 | JGI IMG/M metagenome (IMG submission 51722)
CTGCTTCTGGAGCTTCCTCAGTTGCTGCTTCTTCTGGAGCTGCTTCTGGAGCTTCCTCAGTTGCTGCTTCTGCTTCTGGAGCTTCCTCAGTTGCTGCTTCTGCTTCTGGAGCTTCCTCAGTTGCTGCTTCTGCTTCTGGAGCTGCTTCTGGAGCTTCCTCAGTTGCTGCTTCTTCTGGAGCTGCTTCTGGAGCTTCCTCAGTTGCTGCTTCTTCTGGAGCTGCTTCTGGAGCTTCCTCAGTTGCTGCTTCTTTAGCTTGAGCTTCTAATTCAGCAACTTTCTTAGCTTTTATTGCTTCTTTCTTTTGATCCCTTTTTGCTTTTTTAGCGTCAAGCTTAGCTTGAAGCTCGTCAGGGGAAAGTCTTGCATCTTTTTCAAGCTCTTTCACCTTATCTGAAACTTGAGCACCCTGAGAAATCCAATGATCCAATCTTTCAACATTAAACCTCATTCTTTCCTCTGAACCTTTTGCAGAAGGATTAAAAAAGCCTAAACGCTCTATGTATGCTCCATCTCTGGGCTTTCTGGAATCAGCAACCGTTATAAAAAAATAAGGGTTTTTTTTGGCTCCGCTTTTTGCAAGTCTAACTATTACCATATTATAAAATTAATGTTTGTATTATAAAAAGGTGTGTATTTTAGGTTAACCTAGACGAATTTGATAGTGTTAATATATAAAGATTACAAAAAAAATATAAGACTGTGACTTTTCCAATTACTACATTGATCGCCCTAATTACCTATTTTATAACTAGGGCTACATTATCGACTTCAAAACAAGTCTTTATTGGTTTGTTTTTGGCATTAATAGTTATTGTTGGGTTCATTGTCTCAGCTAAAGGCTTGGCTATTATTGCCTTACATCTTTCAGCTACAAGTTTTAGTATTGTGATTTTGCTAGTAACTTTTTTTGAAACTACCTTGCTGGAGAGGCATATTACAAAAATTAAAAAAGGTGAGATTGGTTCAAATGCTAAGTCTGTCGAAAGAGAATATAACGAAATCTTTATCTTAATTGGGTTTGGGTTGATGGGAATAATATTTTCGTTAATATCCGGCCTCCTAGTTCTTGGAGAGCTTGATCTAGAATTAATTTTTAAGATTGTCTTTACAATGTTTGCCTTAATTATTTATTTATTAACTTTTTTAGGGGTAAAATACGCAAACTTAAAAGTTCGTTATGCAGTAAGAGGAACTATACTTTCTTTTGCAATGGTGCTTTTGGCATATTTGGGCAACTCAATTATTTTAATTAACTACCTATAAAATCTCTTTGATTACTAATTCTATTTCTTTTTTGTTTGCAGCATTGGCGCTGCTTTTAATCTTTTCAGCTTTCTCGTCTGGATCTGAGACTGGGATGATGGCATCAAATAAAATCAAACTAAGAAACCTGTCCAAGGGAGTAAAAGGAGCAAGAAGAGCTCTTAAATTACTTCAAAGACCTGATATTTTACTTTCATCGATTCTAGTTGGAAATAATTTTGCAAATATTCTAGCTTCCGCAATAGTAACAATCTTAATGATTGATTACTTTGATGGAAATGTTTTATTAGGTTCAATAATCTTAACTTTAGTGATTCTGATTTTCTCAGAAATTACACCCAAAACTATAGCTAGCGTTTACCCTGAGAGCTTTGCAATTAAATCTTCATGGCTCTTAAAAGCACTAGTTATAATTTTTAAACCTTTGGTTTGGTTAACAAATATAGTTAGCTCAAGAATTTTAAAATTATTTGATGTTGACCCAATGCAATCTGCATCCAATGATAACTTAAACTCTGAGGAGTTAAGAACTTTGCTAGAAGAGCATGGCGATTTAATTCCTAATCAGTCAAGGGAAATGCTGTCATCTATTCTGGGCATGGAGGAGCTAACTGTTGAGGATATCATGACCCCTCATGCCGAAATTATTGGTATTGATATAAATGAAAGCATTGAAAAAGCTCAGGCAATTATAGGCTCATCCTTTTATAGTAGACTTCCTGTATTTAAAGGCTCAATTGATCATGTGGTTGGGATGCTCCACCTCAAAGACTCACATCAATTCATAGAGGCGCTAGAGGAAAATCTTGATGTAAAAAATCTTTTACTCGAAACTACTTTTATCTCACAAAGCACAACTTTATCTGGACAGCTTAATCAATTCCAAAATCAAGATAATAATCTTGGTCTGGTGGTTGATGAGTATGGAGAAATTCAAGGTTTGCTTACAATGGAGGATATATTTACTGAAATAGTAGGTAAATTTGGTTCGGCAAAAGCTGATTTAGATAAAGAATTTATTAAGAAAAAAGATGGTTCGGTAATTGCAGATGGAAATTCAAAAATAAGAGATTTAAATAGTTACATGGAGTGGAATTTGTCTGAAGATGGCTCTAAAACAATTAATGGAACAATCATCGATCATTTAGACCAAATCCCACAGGAAAATTTATGTTTGGAAATTGAAGGTTACCGAATAGAAGTCCTAAAAATTGAAGAAAATGCAATTGGCAGGGTAAAAATCATAAAAAAAGGGAGCTAAGCTCCCCTTTTATTTTAATGATAGGGTTAAAAACTAACCAAAGCACCAAAAATTATTGTTAAAAGCAATCCTGAATGAATAACAGCTTTAACCGAAGTAATCATTGGGTTCATTTTTCCAAATAATGCGTTTGCTTCAATGAGTAAAATGATTGCTAGTCCTATCCACAAAGAACTCATATCAGCTTCTGCAATCATTGGTAGNCCNCCACCGTGAGCTGAATACACCATGAGATAAAGCATTGGCAGTGAAAGAAGAGTATTGGTTCTTGAAGCAAGTCCAGCCTTAGCTCCAGCATCTACTGCATCATCTGATCCTGCGATCACTTTCTGTTGATTGGGCCAAATAACAAACCAAACATTTGCAGCCATGATTATTCCCATTATAGCTCCAAGAACTATGCCTATATTTACAGTAATACTGAGCCAATATAAAAGATATAGACCTGTAAAAAATGTGAAGGCTGCAGCCCATCTAAAGTACCACAATGCATTTGGTACCAATTTTTGAACTACGTCTGATTTAGCTGATGCTTCAGATTCTTTGAAATACTCTGTTTGAACAAAATTAAAGTAATAAAGCAGTCCAATCCAGAGGATTCCAAAAAGAATGTGTGCAAATCTAATGAGAACTGTTCCTAGGTATGCTTCCATATTCAAACTCCTAAAATTAAAGTAGTGATTGAAATAATTATATAGCTTGCAAAAAAAAACGGGGAATAAACCCCGTTTTTTTTAAAGTATATTAGAACTTACATCATGCCAGGCATTCCACCCATGCCACCCATGCCGCCCATGTCAGGCATTGCAGGTGCAGCTGCTTCATCTTGAGGTTTATCTGTGACCATAGCTTCAGTTGTGATCATCATTCCAGCAACAGACCCTGCTGCTTGCAATGCTGTTCTAGTAACTTTAGCAGGATCAAGAATTCCCATCTCTATCATGTCACCATACTCACCATTAGCAGCATTAAATCCAAAGGAACCTTTGCCTTCAATAACTTTTGCAATAATGACAGATGATTCTTCGCCAGCATTCGCAGCGATTTGTCTTAGCGGTGCTTCAAAAGCTTTGCGAACTATATTGATACCAACATTTTGATCATCATTATCACCTTTTAGTTCTGTTAAAGACTCAAGAGCTCTTACTAATGCAACCCCACCACCAGGAACAATACCTTCTTTGACGGCTGCTCTCGTGGAATGTAACGCATCTTCAACTCTAGCTTTCTTCTCTTTCATTTCAATTTCAGAGCCAGCTCCAACCTTAATAACAGCTACTCCGCCAGCTAATTTAGCAACACGCTCTTGCAGCTTTTCTCTATCATAGTCTGAAGAAGTATCTTCTATCTGAGTTCTGATTTGATTGACTCGAGCAACAATTGCTTTCTGATCGCCTGCGCCATCAACAATAGTCGTATTGTCTTTATCCAAAGAAACTCTTTTGGCTGTACCTAGATCCTCAACAGTTGCACCTTCAAGAGATAATCCAACTTCTTCAGAGATNACAGTGCCGCCAGTTAAGATTGCAATGTCTTCAAGCATTGCTTTTCTTCTGTCACCAAAACCAGGNGCCTTACAGGCTGCAGCTTTAACAGTTCCTCTTAAGTTATTTACTACAAGAGTAGCAAGAGCCTCGCCCTCAATATCTTCAGCAATAATTAAAAGAGGTCTACCAGCCTTCGCAACTGACTCAAGCAGTGGAAGCATATCCCTAATATTTGATATTTTTTTGTCATGTAAAAGAATGAATGGATTTTCAAGCTCAGATGTCATGTTATCTTGATTAGTAACAAAATATGGAGACAAGTAGCCTCTATCAAATTGCATCCCCTCAACAACATCAAGCTCATTATCGATACCATTTCCTTCTTCAACAGTAATTACACCTTCTTTGCCAACCTTTTCCATCGCTTCAGCAATAATTCCNCCAACATCTTGATCACCATTAGCTGAAATAGTTCCAACCTGCGAAATAGTATTGTCATCTGAACAAGGAACGCTGAGCTTTTCAACAAATGTCACTGCAGTTGCAATGGCTTTATCNATTCCTCTCTTCAAGTCCATAGGATTCATGCCTGCTGCAACAGATTTATGACCTTCGTTCACAATAGATTGAGCAAGAACAGTNGCTGTGGTTGTTCCATCTCCAGCTTCATCAGAAGTTTGAGAGGAAACTTGTTTGACCATCTGTGCACCCATGTTTTCAAACTTATCTTCCAGTTCAATTTCTTTAGCAACTGAAACACCATCCTTAGTTACAGTTGGAGCGCCGAATGACTTATCAAGGACTACATTTCTACCTTTGGGTCCTAAAGTTACTTTTACTGCATCTGCAAGTATATTAACGCCTTGAAGCATTTTAACTCTTGCTGAATCTCCAAATTTTACATCTTTTGCTGACATGTTTTTTATCTCCTAATTTTTGTTTATTGTTTAACTGAAAATGCCGTAAATATCGCTCTCACTTAATATGAGATANTCATCGCCATCTATNTTGATTTCATTGCCACCATACTGGCCAAATATAACCAGATCGCCAACATTGACACCTATTGGTGCGATGTCACCATTATCCAGCCTTTTCCCTGGGCCCACAGCAACAACTTCGCCTTGAGATGGCTTTTCAGTAGCTGATCCTGGTAAAACTATTCCACCTGGCGTGGTTTGCTCTTCGTCTGTTCTTTTGACTAAAACTTTATCGTGTAAAGGTTTCAATTTCATTGCAAGTCTCCTGCTTAAAAAATAACAATAATCCTTATAACTTAAGGCTATGGATTATGTAAGGCTTAAAAATTTTAATTCAATAGTCTGGATACAAATCTTTTAATAAATTTATTAAGAAACTTGCAGCTATAATTCCAGTTAAATCTGCGAAAATATCCAAAAATTCAAAAGAACGATAAGGTATGTATATCTGAACTATTTCAATCAAAATTCCGTAGGCGAGGACTATAACATATAGGGATAATTCTTTGTGCAATATTCTAGCTAACCAGCCAACTAATGCTAAGTAAAAAAAACAGCTAAAATGCAGAAATTTATCGCTAATAACACTACTGGATTGTAAGTCTATTTCCTGAATTGCAAGAATTGAAATGATCACCAAAGAGACTAAAAAAATAACTCTAAAACTAATCTGAATGAACTTCATATATTTTTTTATAAAAAATAATTAGCAAGAGGGCAGGAATAGACATAGCAGTAGTAGTATAGAAAAAGAATGCCCAGCCAGTTTGCAATGATGATATAGAAACATAATAGTCAGCCAAAATTCCTGAGAAGCCACTTAAAAATTTACCAGGCAACATCATGAAAGAAGTCAACATTGCATACTGCACAGCTGTAAATTTTTTAGAAACTAAGCTGGTAAGAAATGCTATGTTAATTGTTCCAACCAATCCAGCGGCAAAACTATCCAACCCAACAATTAATGATAGTAATGAAAGGTTTGGCTCTGAACTGGCAACAAATGCAAAAAATAAATTTGTAATTAGTACACTGATTCCTCCTGCAAGCAGAGCATTAAAAAGCATAATTTTTTTTATTAGGTAGCCACCGGCAACAAATCCAATAATAGAACCAAATAGAGCAATGGTTTTAACTAAGGCCCCTATTTCAGTTTTAGAGAATCCCATATCTAGATAAAAAGGCATTGCCATAGGGCCCATTACAATATCAGTAAGCCTAAAAGTAGAAATAATTAGCAGCAATAAGGCAGCTGACCATATTCCAAACCTTGCAAAGAAATCTTTAAATGCTCCTATCAGGGCATCATCAAACCTTAAAATAGCAATTTCATTATTTTTAGGTTCATGGCATATNAAAGCGCCAGTCATACCAATGAGCATGAGCAAGCTCATCAATTGATAAACATGAGCCCAATCAATTAAATCTGCAAAAATTAAAGCCATAGAGGTTGCGACAAGTATTGCCGCCCTGTATCCCAACTGATAGCTTGCTGCTAAATTTCCTTGATCCTTTGCGTCTCCAATCTCTATCCTAAGAGCGTCTATTGCAATATCTTGCACTGACCCAAAAAAAGCTACAAAAAAAGCAAACAAAGCTAAGAATTTTATATTTTGAAGTGGGTCCACCAAGCTCATTCCAATCAATGCTAGCAGGATCATTGATTGAGAAAATANGATCCANCCACGTCGTTTTCCAAATACCTGAAAACCAAGAACAGAGTAACGATCAACNAAAGGTGCCCATAAAAACTTTAAAGAATATGTAAGTACTAACCAAGCAAAAAATCCAATTTCAGTAAGGGAAATTCCAATATCTCTTAGCCAAGCTGAAAGAGTTGAAAATACAAGCATGTAAGGAAGCCCGGAAGCAAAACCTAATAGCAAAATTCCAAAAAGCTTTCTGCTCATATCTTGGACCTTAATAGGCTCCAATTAAAATTAGGNCCAGGATCAGTTTTTCTATCAGGCGCTATATCAGAATGACCCACAATATTATGTCGGCTAATGTTTAGTTCGCCNCATAAAAAGTTGATTAATTCAGACAATGAATCATATTGCTCAGCTTCAAACGAATCGTCATCACAGCCCTCTAGCTCAATGCCTATTGAAAAGTCATTGCAATTATTGCGCCCTTGAAACAGGGATTCTCCAGCATGCCAGGCTCTGTTTTGAATTGGAACAAATTGTATTAAAGTGCCTAAGCGAGTAATTAAAAAATGGGGAGAAACTTGTAAATGGCTTATTGAATGCAGAAATTTATCCTCTCTTGGATCCAATTGATTTAAAAATAGATCCTTGATCAGCTCAGTATTATAAATACCCTTTGGTAAGCTGATTGCATGGACAACTATCAAGTCAACTTCAGTTCCTGCTGGTCGATCATTGAAATTAGGTGATGGGCAAAACTCTGCTTCGTTGATAATTCCATTTAAAGCTTTCATATTTCTACTTTTAACATACAAATAGTTTAATGGATGTATTTACAAACTAAAAATATCTCAATTAAGGCTCAACGTAGCTCAGGAGGCAGCCTAAAGTATATATTTTCTTTATTTTCACCAAGCTCGCTTGAAGCTGCATTAAATTCAGCGCATAGAGCTTCAACTACTAATTGAACAATAGATTCTGGAGCAGATGCTCCCGCTGTTACACCAATTCTTTTGTAATTAGAAAGCATTTTAAAATCTAATTCATCCTTATTATCAATTAACACTGATTCAGTGCCGCACTTCTCTGCTAATTCTTTTAAGCGATTAGAGTTTGAGCTATTACTTGAGCCNATAACAATAATAAAGTCAGATTCAAGTGCTAATTGCTTAACAGCATCCTGCCTATTCTGAGTGGCATAACAAATATCATCACTCTTTGGTTTGAGAATTTCAGGAAATTGCTTATATAAAATCTTAACAATGGATAGGGTATCGTCAAGGCTTAAAGTGGTTTGAGTTACATAGGCCAAATGCTTGGGCTGAGAAACTACCAAAGACATAGCCTCTTTCTCATCTTGCACTAAATAAATATTACTTGCAGGATTGGAGGGATGATGTCTCCCTAGCGTACCTTCGACCTCAGGGTGTCCTTCATGACCTATCAATATAATATCCCTGCCGGCTCTTCCATGTCGCTGAACCTCACTATGAACTTTGGTAACTAAAGGGCATGTTGCATCAAATGATAGTAAATTAAATGACTTTGCCTCTTTCTCTACTTTTTCTGAAACTCCATGAGCACTAAAAATTACATGAGAGGATTCTGGCACTTCGCTAAGCTCATCTACAAAAATGACACCTTTGGATCTAAGCTCTTCTACAACAGTTTTGTTATGAACTACCTCATGACGAACGTAAATAGGTGGCCCAAATTTCTTCAGAGCTTGATTAACAATATCTATTGCCCGATCAACACCTGCACAAAATCCGCGTGGGTTAGCTAGCAGAATTTTTGTTGTCATGTTGGCCTACTCATCAAGTATTTTTTAAATTCCATTATAAAAAATAAACCAGCTCCAATTGTAATAAATGCATCTGCAAGATTAAAAATAAAAAAGGGTGTATTTCCAATGTGGAGATACAAGAAATCAGTTACAAGGCCATCCGGGAGTCTATCTAATATATTGCCTAGAGCGCCAGAAATAATTAAAATTAATGCAAGTCTATTAACCCCCACAGCTTCATTTTTATAAATTGAGTGTAAATAAAGAACTATTCCTAATCCGAAAACAGAAAGACCAAAACTTAGCCAAATATTATTAAAATCAAGCATGCTAAAAGCTATGCCTGAGTTAAAAACTAGCAAGAAATCTACAAAAGGAACAAATGAGATGCTCTGGCCAACACCTAAAGACCTCTCAGCTAATAATTTAGAAATAAGATCAATTGCGATTAAACAAAAAATTAAAAAATAGCCATTCTTGATACTAGGCAAATTTTCTATCCTCTCCAGCCCCATCTAAATTTAACTCACATCTATCACAAAGCTCTGGATGCTTGTTGCTCCTACCTACAGAATTATTTCTATGCCAGCATCTTGTGCATTTTTCTGCAGAAGATTTATTGATTGAAACTGAAAATTTGTTCCCTTGGGCTATTTGACAGTCAGATACGATGAAAAAGAAATGCAATTCAGAAGAAAACTTTTCAAGTAATTGGAAATCATCTATTTCCAGGATTAAGCTAATCGAAGAATCAAGTGAACCTTTAATATCTCCAGCACTTCTTGATTCTTCAATGGCATGATTTACATCCTCTTTAATTAGCAATAATCTAGACCAGTTTTCAGGACTTAGATCGCTTGAAAACTCCTCTAGCTCTTCAAATAAGGTTAGAAAAACTGACTGTGCCTTATCTGAAAGAGAGGCGCTGGTTTGCCATATTTCTTCAGCAGTAAAAGAAAGTATTGGTGAAATTAACACCACTAAATGATCAACTATTACTTTTATAGCTGTCTGTGCTGACCTTCTAATCTCTGAGTCTTGTTGAGTGGTATATTGCCTATCTTTAATAACATCAAGATATATTCCGCCAAGTTGATTCACNCAAAAATTATGAATTCTTTGAACGACTAAATGATATGAGTAAGTTTTGTAATGCCCTGTAACATCTAAATGCAGGGACTTAAGTTCAGTTAGTATCCATTTATCTAATTCAAGCAAATTATTTAACTCAATTGAATCTTTATTTGCATCAAAATCATTGATGTTGCCCAATAAAAACCTAAATGTATTTCTAATTCTTCTATATTGATCTGAAACTCTCTTAAATATTTCATCAGAAGCAACCATTTCACTTCTAAAGTCAGTTGAAGCAATCCACAACCTTAAGATATCAGCCCCCAATGTATCCCAAATTTTTTGCGGTGAAATAGTATTGCCAAGAGATTTAGATTGTTTTCTTCCCTCATTATCAACCACAAATCCATGAGTTAATACAGAGCGATAAGGAGCCATTCCATTAGTGGCGATTCCAGTTAACAAAGAAGATTGAAACCATCCCCTGTGTTGATCTGAGCCCTCTAGATACAAATCTGCAACTACATCTGCTCCATACAACTTATCTAGAACACACATATGGGTCACNCCCGAGTCAAACCATACATCTAAAGTATCATGAACCTTAGAAAAAGACTCAGCATCATCAATCAACGAATCTAACTGCAAATTATCCCAGCCCTCGATACCTTCTTTTTCAATAANATCTGCAATTTGATTAAAAAGTAGGTTCTGCTTTGGGTGAATCTCACCTGTTTCATTGTGAATAATTAATGTAATTGGGACACCCCAATTTCTTTGCCTTGAGATACACCAATCAGGGCGATCCTCTAGCATTGAAAGGATTCTCTCTTCTCCCCAGCTTGGCTCCCAATTAACATCTTTAATAGCATTAATTGCTCCATCAACAAGGCCAGATTTTTTCATAGAAATAAACCATTGAGGAGTTGCCATAAAAATTACAGGTGATTTATGCCTCCAGCAATGGGGATAAGAATGATCATACTGATTATGAGCAAGCAATGCCTTGCTTTCCTCTAACAGCTCAACAACCAATGGATCTGCTTTTTTAGTGCTTAATCCACTTAAGGGCCCATATTCTTCTTTGAAAAGTCCGCGATTATCCATAGCCTTTACAGACTTAAGACCATGTTTTATACATATAAAATAATCATCCAATCCATGCGCAGGAGCAGTATGAACACACCCCGTTCCACTTTCAGTGGTAACATGATCACCATGAAGAAGTGTTGATTCTCTCTCATATAAAGGATGAGCCAATGAGATTGAAGAGATCTCTTTGCCCATCACAGACCCCAGAATTTCAAGCTTTACACTCCATCTTTCTGAGCATGCTTCTAGTAGATCCTTTGCAATAATAAAATGTTCATTTGAGCCTTTCGCAAAAACATATTCAATATCTTCGCTTATGCACACAGCTACATTTGATGGAATCGTCCATGGGGTTGTTGTCCAAATTACAAAAGAGACTTCTTCAGTCCTATCAATTTGAAATGCTGCACATAGTGAATCAATGGATTGGGGCAACACTTTGAATTTCACATCAATTGAATGAGAGCTTTTATCTCTATACTCAACCTCAGCTTCCGCCAATGCTGATCTACAATCCATGCAAAAATGAACAGGCTTCTCGCCTTTTTCTAGATGACCATTAGCGAAAATCCTTCCCAATGCTCGAACAGTGTCAGCCTCGAAACTTTTGTTTAATGATAAATATGGATTTTCCCAATCCCCTATAACACCAAGGCGAATAAAGTCATTTTTTTGTTTATCAACCTGAGATTGAGCATATTCCCTACATGCTTTAATAAATGATTTTTTATCCCTAACGAGATCGCTGCCCTTGCCATGTTTCTTTTCAACATTTAATTCAATAGGCAGGCCATGNCAATCCCAGCCAGGAACATACGGAGCATCTTTTCCGAGCAAGCTGTGAAATTTAACAGTAATATCTTTAAGCACCTTATTNACTGAATGACCCAAATGAATATCTCCATTAGCATATGGAGGCCCGTCATGGAGAATAAATTGCTCTTTTCCTTTGTTTTGGTCTCGAATTTTCCGATACAGATCTATAGAATTCCAAAATTCTAGTAATTCTGGTTCCTTTTTGGACAACCCAGCTTTCATCGATAAATCAGTTTGTGGGAGGTTTAAAGTATCCCGATATTCTTTGCTCATAGAGATTTATTCCAGTATTGTTTTAGCTTGAGATATGTCTTGAAGAATTTGTTTCTTTAAAAGATCAATGTTATCAAATTTCTTTTCATCCCGGAGCTTATTTTTGAATTCTACAGTCAATCTTTTTCCATAAATAGACTCATTAAAATTAAATATATGTACCTCAAGCACTGGCTTAGTTCCGCCAACAGTCGGTCTAACTCCCATATTTGCAATTCCATTGAATGGCTGTCCTGCAATAAAACATTTAACCGCATAAACGCCTGCGATTGGAAGTCTCTGCTTAGGAATCCATAGATTGGCTGTGGGCACTCCTATGGTTCTACCAAGCTGCTGCCCAAATACTACCTTCCCTGAAAATGTATATGGACGCCCAAGAAGCTTCTGAGCTAAATCAAAATTACTTGTTAAAAGTGCCTCTCTAATCCTAGTTGAGCTAACTCTATGTCCATCAAACAAGACGGTTTCATTTGCAATAACCTCTGTTCCATTCACAAGACCCCAATTACTTAATAGCTCAAAATCTCCTGCACGTTGAGCTCCAAACCTAAAATCATCCCCGATAATTAAATGCTTTAAATTAGCTTTAGCTAAGACTTCTTCCAAAAATATATCCGGGGTCATTGTTTTTAAAGACTTATTAAATTGTAAAAAAAAAGCAAAATCTATTCCAAAAGCTTTTAATAGCTTTACTTTTTCTCTCCATGGACAAATCCTTGGAGGCGGAATTGAGCCATTGTTGCTTGCTGCAAAGTACTCAGAAGCATGAGGCTCTGTAAAAAAAACCAAAGAAGCGCTTGAGCTCTCTTTAGCTTTATTTTTTACCTGGTTTAAAATTGCTTGATGACCAAGATGAAGCCCATCAAAGTTTCCAATTGTTCCGCTCATGGTTTGATTGGGAAAGCTTTTTTTAAAAGCCCCAATATTCCCTATGCCTCTTATTAAATACATTAACGAAAATCCTTTGCTCGGATACCTAATAAATAACTCATCCCAAAATAAACAAGCATTGATGACACTACTGCAATACTTAAGTGAAATAATCTTTGGAGTTGAGAGAGTAACTCAAAGTTAAAATGAGTATTATAAAAAACTAAGAATGATACTAATGCAAGGCTAGAGATTAATACCTTTGACGAAAATAGACTAAATACACCAGCAAAACTAATCAGACCTTCATTTTTTAAAAGAATACTTAAAATTGTCACGCTTATAAAAGCTGCGACTGAACTAGCTATTGCTAAACCTAAATGACCATATTGAAATTGAAAAGCTAATAAATAGTTAAGAATTACATTTAACAACAAGCTAACAAAAGCAATAATCATTGGTGTTTTTGTGTCTTGACGAGAAAAAAAAGCAGGCACCAAGACCTTCATTGCCATAAAGAATGGAAGTCCAAATGCAAAGCCCACTAAACTTAGGCTAGATTTTTCTACATCAATCCACAAAAAGGCTCCTCTCTGAAAAATAGTGGCCAGCAAAGGATTTGCAAAAATAGCCAGCCCAATTACCGAAGGGATAGCTAGAAAAAATACAAGCTTGAATGAATTCTCAAGCTGCAATCGAAAGGCTTGAGTATTTTTTTGAACATAAGATCTCGATAGTCCTGGCAAAAGCACTGTTCCAATTGCAATTGCAAATATACCCATCGGAAATTGGATTAAACGATCAGAAACATAGAGCCATGTTGGGCTCCCAGTCTCTAACAGAGAAGCAAATATAGTATCAACTAATAGGTTAATTTGAGCAATTCCGCCTGCAAGAATTGCTGGCATAATCAGTATAAAGAATTTCTTAACGCCTGGATTTGCGAAGTCTATTCGTGGAACTGGGATTTTTTTAATTGAAGCCAATGGAGCTATTTGGAAAAGTAGTTGTAAAAATCCAGCCAATAAAACACCCCAGGCAAGTGCCATTACAGGTATTTCAAGCGTTGGAGCAACAAGCCATGCTGCTCCAATTAAACTTATATTAAATATAAGTGGGGTGGCAGCAGGAATAGAAAACTTATTATGAGAATTCTGAATACCAGCAGCGAATGCAACAAGAGAGATGAGAGCAAGATAGGGAAACATAATTCTTAAGAGGCTAACGGCTAACTCTTGCTTTAATGAATCAAAATAAAACCCAGGTGCAAAAATTAAAATAAAAATTGGAGCAAAAGATTAAAGCTAATATTGTAAAAATAAACAAAGCTGTAAGCAGGACCCCAAATAATGCATTTAAAAAATCTTGACTTTGTTTGCCCTCTCTTTGGTCGAGATATTCAGAATAAATAGGAATAAAAGCTTGGCTGAATGCCCCTTCTGCAAAAAACTTTCTAAACACATTGGGTATTTTTAAAACAACTACAAAAATATCATGAAAAATACTTGCTCCGAGAAGAGTTGTTGTAAAAATATCGCGAATTAAGCCTGCAATTCTTGAAAGCAATGTCCAAGAACCAACCTTTATTGTTGATAAAAAATCTGAGTGTGGAACAGTTTGGTCCGCCACTTAGCTTGAGGAGTTTTCTTTTTCGAAATCTAAAGCAGCCGAATTGACGCAATATCTTAAGCCTGTTGGCTCTGGGCCATCAGTAAAAACATGACCAAGATGCGCATCACAATTAGAGCATCTAATTTCTATTCTAACTCTTGAAAGAGAATGGTCCTCTAATTCAATTATTTTTTTATTATTGGATGCTTCATAGAAACTGGGCCATCCACAACCAGCATCAAATTTTGCTTCAGATTTAAATAATTTCTCTCCGCAGCATATGCAGGCATAAATTCCATCCTCGACATGATCCCAGTACTGACCAGTAAAGGGTCTTTCTGTTCCATTCTCCTGAGTGACATGATATGACTCTGCTGAAAGTTCTTTTTTAAAATCTTCTTTTGATTTGTTAGCCATTATCTCTAATTAAATTGTTTTGATTAGTATAATCCATGACTCGCTTTTCTACTTTAAGTTTTAATGTCCCAGTTTCTTACCCAATAAATAAATACCGTATCAACAAGCGCAATCAAAACCTTGAATACATATTTAGCAGCTGCCAATACAAAAGCTTGTGAAAAAGTTAAATCGGTAGCTAGTACCCATGTAAATTGATAAATAAGAGTATCAATCAATTGAGATGCAATGGTCGAGAGATTGTTTCGAAGCCAAAGCTTTTTACCATTTGTTTTATTTTTTAAGTAATGAAAAAACCAAACATCAAATCTTTGACTGACAAGATATGCTGTCAATGACCCAATAATAAAAATAGGTGAGTAGTAAGCGAGAACTGAAATAGCGTCATGAACCTCTGCAGCAGAACCTGCTAGCTCTGATGGAAGAAATTTTGTGCTTAGAACCAATGTAACCATAACGGCTATGTTCGCAACAAACCCAAGCATTACTGCTCGATTAGCCTCTTCTTTTCCAAATTTTTCATTTAAAACATCTGTAGCAAAGTAGATTCCGGAGTAAAGAATGGCACCCATACTAACGTTGAATTGCATTCCAAAAATAGTTAACTCACTGATTTTTCCACCCTGAAGATTTCCAAGAACAATCCCAAGTATCACAGCACAGTAAAGACCGTATTTTCCAAAGAACCTATATAAAAAAATTGCAAGAGATAAGTCATAAACAACCACCAAAAGCCATAAAGTCTCTTGATTTAGTTCATTTAGCAGGAAGTCCATTTTTGCAATATTACTACATATAAATATAAATAATTGGTTACATTTATGTATTACCAAAGTTAGAATTATTACTGAATTAAAAAAAGGGAGAGAAATGAGTGAATTAGGATTCTACAGGTTTGCGAATAATGACCCAGATGCTGTTGCTATAGTTGAACCCTCTGAAAAGGTTTGGACAAGGGGTGATTTGCTAGCAAAAACCAATCAGCTTACGCATGCATTAAGAGATTTTGGAGTGCAGAAGGGTGATGTTGTTGCAACAGTTTTACCTAACTCAGTGGAGTACTACATAGCCTATCTAGCTTGTGCACAGTCAGGCTTTTATATGGTCCCAATTAACTGGCATCTAGCTGGTCCAGAAATTGCATACATACTAGAAGATTCAGGGGCCAAAGCGTTCATTGCTTCAGGAGAAGTTCAAGCAATGGAAGAAGCATGTCAAAAAGCTGTGTCGGCAATTGATTTTCCTCTAGATGCTTGCATCAGCACGACTCAGATGGAGGGGTTTATTCACTTAGATGAGTTTGTAGGCTCTCATCCAACAGATAATCCAGAAGATAGAACTGCAGGTCAAGTAATGAACTATACATCTGGGACCACAGGAAAACCCAAGGGCGTAAAACGATCTTTAATTCCTGGAGATCCGGACGATGTGCTAAGTATGTTTGCAATGATACTCAGCTTCTTTGAAATCCAGCCACAAGAAAATAATGTTCATATAGTTGGGTCTCCCCTTTATCACACTGCTGTTTTAGTCCATTCGTCTGCGGCGCTTCACTATGGGCATTCAGTTGTATTAATGGAAAAATTTGAAGCAGAAAAAATGCTATATTTGATTGATAAGTATAAGGTGACCACAAGTCACATGGTTCCAACTCAATTCCATAGACTGCTTCAACTTCCCGAAGAAATAAAAAATAAATATGATTGTTCTTCAACTCGAGCAATGGTTCATGCAGCAGCTCCCTGCCCTATTCATACCAAACAGGCAATGATTAAATGGTGGGGTAATTCTATTTGGGAATACTACGCAGCTACTGAAGGCGGCGGAACCGTGGTTGATGCACAATCATGGTCTAAATTCCCAGGAACTGTTGGACAAGCATGGCCAGGAGCAGAAATAAAAATCATCAATGAAGATGGAGCCCAGGCTGAAAATGATAAACAGGGAACTGTTTTCATGAAGCTGGGTGAGGCTACTAAGTTTGAATACAAAGGTGATCAGGCTAAAACTAAAAAAGAAAGATTAGTAATTGATGATCAGGTCTATTTTACAGTTGGTGATATTGGTTATTTAAATGAAGAAGGTTACCTTTTCTTATGTGATAGAAAGATTGACATGATTATTTCTGGTGGCGCCAATATCTACCCAGCAGAAATTGAAAGTGCTTTTTTAATGCACCCAGCTATTGCTGATGTGGCAGTTTTTGGTATTCCTAATGAAGAATGGGGCGAAGAAGTAAAAGCTGTCGTTGAACTAAACTTTAGCTATCATCAATCTGATCAGTTGCAGGCAGAATTAATGGAATTTGCTCAAGAGAATTTAGCAAAAATGAAATTGCCCAGAAGCATAGACTTTATTGATAAGTTGCCAAGGGACGAAAATGGAAAGCTATATAAAAGAAGGCTAAGAGACCCTTACTGGAAAGGCCATACATCTAAAGTCTAATGGAATTTAATGCAGCTGATATTTTTGAGGGCGTCGTTGACAGGATTCCTGACAGAGAGGCAGTTATCTTAGGGGCAACTAGGCTGACATATAAAGAGCTAGACGTAAGAGCAAACAAAGCAGCTAATGCTCTAAAAAATCTTGGAATCAAAAAAGGTAGCCACATAGGAATATATGCTTTTAATTGCATTGAATGGCTTGAAGTAATGCTGGGAGCTTATAAGCTTTGTGCAATTCCTATCAATATTAACTATCGCTATGTTGAGGAAGAGTTGAAATATCTTATTGAAAATGCAGACATGGAGGCAGTTTTTTTTCATCAGCAATTTAGTAACAAATTAAATAANATNAAAAATGACTTGCCCTTGTTAAAAAGTTTTATTTCTATTGATGATGGAACCAATAAAATTAGCAGTATTCAAAATAGTTTAGATTTTGAGTCTCTGATTAAAAATGAGAGTGAATCAAGACCATCGATAGATCGATCGGGAGATGATAAGTATATTCTCTACACCGGAGGTACTACAGGAATGCCTAAAGGTGTGGTTTGGCGAATGGAAGATGTTCTTATGACCTTGGGTGGTGGAATTGATGCTGTAACTGGAGAAAAATACCCTTCTCCTGAAGCTTTTGCAGATAAGTGCTTGCAAGAGCAGACAACTGCCCTCGCTTTAGCTCCTCTTATGCATGGAGCGGCCCAATGGCAAGCATTCAATGCATTTTTTTCAGGTTGGAGGTTTATTATTAATGATCAAGCTTCATTTGATGCTAATTATATTTGGGGTGTCATTGCTAAGGAAAAAGTAATGAATCTAACTATTACTGGTGATGCAATGGGAAGNCCCCTCTGTGATGCCCTNCCCTCAGCCATAGAAAGAGGCTTGGACCTCTCATCTTTAATAGTCNTAGCAAGCACAGCATCTGTTTTTAGCTCGTCGATCAAAGATATGATTTTAGATTATCTACCAAATTTATTTTTAATAGATGCAGTGGGCTCCTCTGAGACAGGNGCTACAGGTGTAAATATTCATACCAAAGNTGGAAAATTAAAAGATTCAGGTGGTGGCCCCAAATTTACAAAGCCTAATTTTAGTGAAATATTAAATTTAGAGACATTGGAAATTATTCATCCCAGCGATACAGAAACAATCGGCTACCTCGCAAGAAAAGGTCATGTTCCAATTGCATACTACAAGGATAAAGAAAAATCTGAAAAAACTTTTATTAAAGTTAATGGAGAAAGATACTCAATACCAGGCGATATGGCAAAATATGAAAAAGACGGTCAAATGACCTTGCTGGGAAGAGGAAGTGTTTCAATTAATTCGGGTGGTGAGAAAATATTTCCTGAAGAAGTGGAAATGGCTCTTAAAGCACATCCAAATGTCTTTGATTGCCTTGT
>JGI26247J51722_1000420_pt1 | contig 18304 bp, 17 predicted proteins | sample SaaInlV_100m_DNA_2_FD_51722 | JGI IMG/M metagenome (IMG submission 51722)
GTTATAGCGAAAAATAAACTCGCGACTTACTTCTACACCAGAAGAGTGTACTAACTTCATCTCTAGTTTTCCCGTAGGTTGAGATTCGGAAAGCTCTAGGGATGTTATAGAGGCTTGGTAGTAGGCGTTTTGCAAGATATTGGTAACCTGGTTGTTACTGGATTCGAGTGCCAATGGGAGGNTGCTGNTATCTTTGTGTTCGACAAGGTCGATAGGTTCCCCTTCGGCTGTTTTGTGTTGAGTGAGAAGTATGTTTTTAATCATTGCTCCCTTATTGGTAAAGATATAAGTAGCAAGACCGGTTGAAATTTTTATTGTCGTCTCTTCCCCTGGGAACTCTAACTTTCTAGCAGTTGCCGCAGGCGAGGTTTCTGGAGTTAGTTTAGAGGGGATTCCCGGTTTTCCGATTGGTGAGGTTTGTNGCGAAATNCCTGGACTGACTGATGAAGGTATATCAGCGAGTTGTTTTTCAAGCTCAACTTGAGAAGGGGGTGGTCCTTCTATCAAGGACATGATATACCCCCAGCCAATGAAAACACCGAGAGACAAAACAAAAGCAACCAGTAATCTATTTTCCAAGCGAACGACCTCCGTGCTATTTTAAAGGATCAGGGCCACCACTATGATAGGGATGGCATTTAAGTAATCGGATGAGTGAGAGTCCGAGAGCTTTAGGTGCGTTATACTTCTCAAGCGCCTGCGCTGAATACTCAGAACAGGTGGGATAAAACCTGCAACCCGCAGGCAGAAACGGAGAAACTAATTTCTGGTACAGTCGGATGAGTCTGACAAGGAACTCATTAATCATAGTTCGAAGAAACATAAATATGAAAAGTTCGAGTGTTGGAGATTAAAAGGAACGGTTTTTCGTACTAGACTACTTTTTTACAGGGAGGGACTGAAAAATTTTTTTCTCGATGACTGCAACAGGAAGTGAAACCAGATCCCTTCCGGATATGATTACAATATCCATGGCTGGTTCGATGCGACCTTTAATGTGGCGAAAAACTTCTCTTATTTTTCTTTTAGTAAGGTTGCGAGTCACTGCGTTCCCTATTTTTTTAGAAGCAATAATTCCCAATCTTTTCCTGTCTAGGCCATTAGGTAAAAAAAAGACAGTGCAAAAAGTTCCTGTACGGTNTTTTTGNCCCNGGTTCATTACCTGTTCAAATTGAGGCCTTTTAGCAAGGCGTTCCCATTTCCCAAACGAGAATTTCCTCATGTAATTAAACAGTTAAACGTTTACGTCCTTTGCGTCTNCGGTTGGCAAGAATTCTTCGACCACCCGGAGATGAACTTCTTTTACGGAACCCGTGGGTTCGCTTTCTCTTGACATTTTTAGGTTGAAACGTCATTTTCATAGCTATACCTGACCCTTGTTAAATCGCAGTAATTCTGCAACCTGCTGATAAAAAAGAGATTTCTCTCTTTGTTTGTGATTAATGTGAGAATGTAAGAAAGAGATTATTTCACCGGTTTAGTTCCTTTGTCAAGTGATAAATCCCAGTCTTTAAAAGACTTGTTGGTTTTATGGCGAAGTGGAGGTGGAAAGTNATAATAAATTTTTTTGATTTGGTTTAATAGTTTTAGCAAGTACAAGNAAAACAATGATTAATATCAGTATTGCTAGGNTCTGCCCAAGATAGAGATCAAGTAAATTTTGTCAGAATGTCACGAAAGAAATTAACTAGATTCTCTTGCCTTGCGAATCTAAATAATTTCAGGGTAAAGTTTTTTCTCCTAAAAAAAACAGTATCTTTTTTCACTAGAGAAAATTTGCTAGAAGTGGGGGAGTTCTCAAATATGATAAAAAAATTTTCTGAGACAACAGAACTGGTTGAATCGAATTTAAAAAAATACCAGTTAGCAGGGGTTAATTTTTTGGTTCTTAATGTGTTGTACATCATAATTGCTTGGTGGAAGATGCCATCGGTGGGTTTAGAAATGAGCAAGGTGGTATATGGTGGTTTCGTAGTATTTTTTATTGTAGTTCTAATTCTAACCCCGTTAATTCTTCGTGGGAAAAGATTTCTAGTTCAAATATTGGCATTCATATATGGGGGTCGGATGTTTTTTTCTCTATATTTTTTGATAGGAGGAGACGCGTATCCCGCCGTTCCTTATTTGTTGCCATGTGTGGTGCTCACGTTTTATCTGTTAGGGCGGGCGGCTTGGGATTGGCCGTAGTCATTTTCCGAGTGGATTTGACGCACTAGGTATTAGTGGAAATTTATTAAGCGAGGGAGCTTTTTAAAGACGGTTCATAAAATAAGTCACTAGAGTTATAAACCTTGGGCACACCTTTCGTAGGTGTGCTTTAACCATTAAAAAATGTAAGTCTTGTAATCACATGACGGATAAAATAGCCCCAGTTTTTGTAGACAGTTCCTCTCGCCTTCCTCTGCTAAACAATCATGGTCGAGGTTTTATGGGTCTTGAGAATTCCAGTTCCCCTGAGTTAGTTGAGCGCGTAAAAATTTTATTTGAGTATTTGAGTGAACGTCTGGGTTTTGTCAATTCAGCAGAAGGGAGGGAAAATCAGAAACATTTTAATTTATTGCTTCGATCGATTTACCCAGAAGTAATGATTGACCTAGCTGATTTGGTTTATGCACAACATGAGCGCCTTGCGGTGTATTTAAGCTTTGATCATATTAATATTAATCTCAAAAAGATTTTTTTTGGAAATGCTGATTCTCTACAAAAGTTGAATCAAAAAATGGCCCATCTGTTTTACCAGTTAGCAGTTACGATCGCTAAAAAGCCTATTTTAAGGTGTGACTCTGAAATTATTCGTTTGCTTAGTGAAAGCTATAGCTATTATTTGTACCAGACTAAAAACTTTCCATGGGAAGATCCTCCCCAACCTAAACTCTCAAACCTGCAACAGTCGGTATTGGATATCGCAACCGGTTTAGCAGGATTCAGCAGAATCTATTCTTGGCCAGAAAACTTTCCACAGTTGATGCTGTCTGATCGTGATCCTTTTATCATGAGTGGTTTGTCTCATTTTCTAGGGCTTACAGGNAAAAAAAATGTTGTTCTTGTGGAGGCAGATTTNCCCACGAAACCTCCACAAGGNATGAAGTTTGGTTTTATTATGGTTAATAAATTTTTGCATCACTTGCAAAGATTAGACAGAGTGAGTTTTTTAAAATGGTCCATGAGTGTATTGGATTCAGGTGGGGTGTTAGAGATTTTGGATACAGANCTAGAGCATTACATAGTTGAACAGTCCGATCAGGCTGAGTTTAAAAAAAAGNTAACANTAGGATATTTGGAAACTTTGGTAGAAATAGAAAGGGATTATACGGATACTCTAAAGATTGATGTTCAAGGTGCGGGATTTCGAATAATCCATTTTGACTGTAGAAACTATTGCGATGAAACAGACGCGTTTAGCCAAAACCAAGGTGATATTCTTTCATTAAAATTTAAAGGGCTAGAAATTATTGCAGAAAAGTCAGCTTGAAAATATATGGAATGTTTTTTTATTTAAACTAATCAGTTTGTTTAAGTGAGCGTTTAATTGTTTTCCAGTTTCCTTGTATAGCTTTTTCCGCTTTTGTTTCCATGGCTCGGTATGTTTTTGCCATTTTTACTCCAAGCGGTGTTAGAGAAGCTCCCCCACCTTTTTTCCCTCCGGCAGAGCCCCTCACTAGATATGATTCAAAGGTTTTGTTCATAGTGTCAACAAGAGTCCAAGCCCGGCGGTAGCTTAGTCCTAACTTCCGGGCAGCTTTAGAAATAGAACCAGATCGTTCAATTTCCTCCAAAAGGGCTACCTTGCCTGGGCCTAAAGCTATTTGATCCCCAGACAATACCCTTATGCGAGTTAGATATTTTAGTTTTTCTTTAGTTGCCAATGAGACTCTCGTTTAAAAAACTGTTTACGACTAGTCAAATTCCATAAACCGCTCTTCAGTTTCTAGCACTTGAATAACCATTGATATAAAGGGTGGTAGTTATATTTTTGCAATAGGACGATTATGAAAGACTTTTCTAGAAAATCTACCAAAAAAATAGCTGCATGGGTGTTTAACTGGGTTGGGTATGAGGATAAATTGTGTGACGGAATTAGTTATAATGTGCTATCGTAAAAGTAACGATACCGTCTTAAAGCTTACTTGGTCAGCCTTGCGGGCGGGTATCGAAAACTTTTAGGCTTTAAATAGAGCAGCTTTGTTAATTACATTATGGAGGGAGGGACTATGAAAAGTTTTATTTGTGTGTTTATTTTTGTAGCAATGGTTGCTTTTGTTGGATGTGCGACAACTGGTGGAGGTGCGGGAGGATCTACTGGAGAGTCTAAGTCTAAATTAAGCGAAGCAGATTTACAAAGAATGGGTATTACGCATGGTGGGTATGGCAATAGTAACTAATCTTAAGCTTTAGTTTGAACTGAAAATCCATTTCCTTTAAGTCTCAACGGAGTGGATTTTTAGTTTTTAGCTAGAAGTTTAAAAGAACCAATTATTTAGGTCTATGGATAAAACAATTCAGGATTTTAAAGTAGTCAAAAAATCAAACAAGCTAGGAAAAATGAGATCAGCTCCACTGAAATCAATATTTTGATTCAGTTGATTGCGAATAATAATACATGACATGCCGGCGGCTTTAGAGGCAGACAATCCTTTGAGTGCATCTTCGATTACAATGCATTTGGATGCGGAACATTGAAGTGCCTTGGCAGCATTTAAGAAAATTTCTGGATGGGGTTTTTCTTTCTTGGCAGACTCCTTGCCTAGAATTTTATCGAATAAATGTGCAACTCCAGCATTCTCGAGAATAGCACCGATGTCATGTTTCCATGAACCAGATGCAATTGCTACTGGGTAACTAGTTTTAAACAGCTCTATTATTTCAACAGATTCTGGGAATAATTTAATGTCTCCATTTTGGCAATACCTTGAATACACTTCAAATTTTTGTTGACGTAACTTAATTGGATCGATGTCTAGTTGAAGATTATGTCGGTCAATTTCTCCAGCAATGCCTTTCCCCTTAGATGTCCACTCTATCCAATACTCATTTTTATCAAGACTATGCCCATATCTTTGGAATACTTCGTTATAGGCTAGATAGTGGTAAGGTTCTGAGTCTGCAAGGAGGCCATCAAAATCAAAAATTACCCCGCTGCTTTTTTTTAGNAATAGTTTTGTTCTTGTGAGCAGGGAGGTTGCCATGGAAGAAGGCATAAGTAATTTTCTTGGAGTTAGCGAAGTATTTGCCCGAACCTATCGAATCTGACCCAACTATCTTCCGCATTCCAGGACCAGTAGATAACGAGAGCCTTGCCTTTAATTTTATTTATTTCGAGAAATCCCCAGAACCGGCTGTCNTGACTATTTTCTCTGTTGTCACCCATCATGAATAAATGNCCAGGGGGNACCACGATAGGCCCAAAATCATCTCTTGGAACAAGGCGAGCTTTTTGAGGCATCTCAGTATGTCGAGCATGTTTTTCATTAATGAGTTTTTCGTTGATAAAAACTTTTTGTTGCCGGACTTCTAGTAGGTCGCCCGGTATTCCGATAACTCGTTTAATAAAGTCTCTGTTTTCATTTTTNGGATATTTAAAAACAATAACATCTTCTCTATTGGGAGTTTTTTGAAATAACACGATGTCATCAAAAAGTTTTATGTTGAGAAATGGAATAATATTTGGAATATGAACTCCGTATGCGAATTTAGATACAAGAATGTGATCGCCGATCAGGAGAGTATTTTTCATGGACCCTGAAGGAATTTTGAACGCTTGAATAATAAAAGTACGGATAAATAATGCTAGCAAAAGGGCAATAAAAATTGCCTCCGCGTACTCCCGGAAAAGACTTTTATTTTTTTTCTTAACGCTTGAATTGTTTTGGTTAGGGGGGTTATTTTCCATCGGTCCTTAAAACGGCTAAAAAAGCTTCTTGCGGGACTTCCACTCTGCCCACTAGTTTCATTTTCTTTTTGCCGGCCTTTTGTTTTTCCAGTAATTTTCGCTTACGAGTGATATCCCCGCCATAGCATTTTGCAAGAACATTTTTCCTTAGTGCCTTAACTGATTCGCGGGCAATGATTTTGCTTCCGATCGCAGCTTGTATCGCAACCTCAAACATTTGTCGGGGAATTTTTTCTTTAAGTTTTTTTGCTAATTCTCGTCCTTGATAAGGTGCCTTGTCAGTATGAATTATTAGAGATAGGGCATCAACCACCTCGCCATTTAAAAGAATATCTAGTTTGACCAGCTTTGAGGTGCGGAAATCGAGAAATTCGTAATCAAAAGATGCGTATCCTTGAGTAGTTGATTTAAGTTGATCGTAAAAGTCTAGTACGATTTCACTGAATGGTAATTCGTATTGTAGCAATACGGTATTAGGATTCAAGTATTCCATCTTAATTTGAATTCCACGTCGATCACGTGCAAGAGACATTATTGTCCCAATGTACTGTTCAGGTGTAATGATTGTCCCCAATACATAAGGTTCTTTCATATGGTCCACGCTACGCATTTCTTTTAGTTTTGCTGGGTTATCTAGCATGATGGTTGACTGGTCAGCAGAATAAACTTTGTATGCTACGCTAGGTGCAGTGGTGAGCAGATCAACATTATATTCTCTTTCAAGTCGTTCACGGATGATCTCCATATGTAAAAGTCCAAGAAAGCCACAACGGAATCCGAATCCTAATGCTTGCGAAGACTCTGGTTCGTAGGTGAATGAGGAGTCGTTTAGTTTTAATTTTTTTAATGCGTCACGTAGCAGTTCGTACTGGTCTCCTGATATGGGATATAGTCCACTAAACACCATGGGCTTGGCTTCTTTGTACCCTAAAAGAGGTTTCTTTGTAGGGCGGTTTGATTCCGTTATGGTGTCGCCAATTTTTGTTTGATCCATTCCCTTGATTGCTGCGATCACATATCCCACCTCTCCTGCTTGTAGTGATTTGCTTTTCTTTTGTGAGGGGGTAAAGGTTCCTACTTCCTCTACATCAAACTCTGCGCCCGAGGCCATAAAGCGAATGCGCATACCAATTTTTAAACATCCTTCAACAACGCGAATCAATACAATTACTCCCCGGTAAGAATCATACCAAGCGTCAAATAAAAGAGCTTGGAGAGGTTTTTCACTGTTGCAGGTAGGCGCAGGAATAAACTTTACTACTGCTTTCATCACATCTTCGATGCCAANTCCTTCTTTAGCGCTAGTTAATACAGCTTGATCCGATTCGATTTGTAAAACATCTTCCAACTGCTCTTTAACTGAGTCAGGGTCAGCACTAGGCAGATCTATTTTGTTAATAACGGGAATGATGGCAAGATTATTTTGCGTCGCAAGGTTTACATTAGCAATGGTTTGAGCCTGGATCCCTTGGGTTGCATCGACTATCAGTAGAACCCCCTCACAGGCGGCTAGACTGCGAGATACTTCATAGGCAAAATCTACATGCCCAGGAGTATCGATCATATTGAAGGTGTAGATTTCACCGTTTTCGTCTTTATATTTAAGGCAAACGGTTTGCGCCTTAATAGTAATTCCCCGTTCACGCTCTAGGTCCATGCTATCAAGAACCTGTTCCCTCATTTCCCTTTTTTGTAGTCCCCCTGTGGAAAGTATGAGTTGGTCGGCAAGGGTTGATTTGCCGTGGTCTATATGAGCTATGATGGAGAAATTACGTATTCGACTTTGAGTCATTAATTAAATTCTTTAATTAAATTCGTTTGCGTGTTCAAGGAAAATCGGATTATCCCGTCACATGGGATTTGTTGTTTACACGAGAAGGAAATTTCTTCATTGATTGGAGTATATTATTCCACTCATTGTATCTGGTTTTAATGGCTTCGTAGTCAGAGTCCCGATCTATATCCAGAGCGGCTCCCGGATAAGGGACTTCTAGGCCCTTGAATCTCGTATTGAGTAGGCTAGATATGCAGTTTTCCATATCTTTTTTCGCAGTCCACTTTTTAAAGTATTTCACTGGTAACTTCCAACCGATTGATGCAAAAAACTGACATAATTGAAGTCCAATGTAACAACGGTAGTACTTAAGTTTAATTTTCCCAAGTAAATTGCGACCAAACAGCACAATTTTTTTAAAATCCCTCTGGTAACGATATTGGTACATTTTTTGTACATATTCTCTATTACCTATGCGCAGGGGTTTTACCAGATGAAGATTGTTGATTCTATAGTTATTTTCTCTAAGGTGTAGATAAGCCATTTTGATTCCGGGCAAACTTCCCGTTGGGTAAAATTGTTTTAATGATTCCTCTGGGATTAGCCCTAGAATGTGATCATAATTGTTGGTGTCACTGTGTGAGATAAAATACTCTACTTCATGAGGTGTGAGCAAGGGGGAGTCGCAAGGGACGATTAAAACAGATTTATCTTTATTTTGCGAAACCTCCAAGTCAACCGTTAGTGAATCTTTTCCACGTGAAATTGTTTTTAAAAATGTTTGAAAAATATTTTCGTAAAGATTGGTTTGTTGTTCAATTAGGTGGATAGTTTTTGGGTAGCAAAAGTCAACTCCTGAGTCGCCGAGAGTTTGCTTAAGTTTATTTTGAGACCCTACAATATATATATCTTTTATTGATTCGACTTGTTGNAATGCTTCAACAACATAACTAATAATGCATTTACCATTGATTTCTAGAAANGCTTTATGTTGATGGTACACTTTGTAGCTAGATTCTCCTTCTCCTGCTAACAGGATTGCATCATATTTTTCATCTGAATATTGGGTAGAGTCATTCATCAAGCGCGCAGGAATTAAAGTTTTTAGTTTGACTGACCATTGTATAACCTTTTTGTTATATTAGCCATCCACGATAGTGAAGTTTTTAGTTTTTCTTTTATGGTTAAACTGTTTCACCTCCAACTTATTTGGCAAAGACTGCGCTTTTTGATTCATGGGTACTTCGTTTACGGGAATTAGTAAATCGAATTAGTTTTATCCCTTGTGCTATTTCGTGAAAGAGTGGTATAGAAAACGACTTTACTGTGAAAATATTTTGGAGTTTATTTTTTGTAAACAGTAGTAGATTTAAAACCCATGATTCAAAATATCACTACAAACTTAAAAGTCACCCCACTGCTAGACCTTCACAGAGAACTAGGGGCAAAATTGGTTTCCTTTGCAGGGTGGAACATGCCCATTCAGTTTTCTGGAGTTATGAGTGAACATACTTGCGTTAGGGAAAAGGTAGGGTTGTTTGATGTCAGTCATATGGGAGAAATCGAAGTTAAAGGAAAAGAGGCTAAAAAGTTTTTACAATTTTTACTTTCGAATAATATGGAGAAAATGTTTGACGGGTCGATACTTTATAGCCTCATGTGTTATGAAACCGGTGGAGTGGTAGACGACTTACTGGTTTATCGATTTTCGGAAAACCATTATTTTCTCTGCGTCAACGCATCTAATTCTGCTAAGGATTACGAATGGATTGCGAGGCACGCATCTTCTTTCAATGTTAATATAAAAAATATAAGTTCCGAGACATCGCAGTTGGCATTGCAAGGGCCTGAAGCCAAAAACGTATTGCAGACCTTATGCGATGTTTCCTTGAATGACCTCCCTTATTATAATTTTAAAAAGGGTAGGGTGAATAATGTGGAGAGTATTATTTCTCGAACTGGATATACTGGAGAAGACGGGTTTGAATTGTACCTTTCTCCTGAAAAAGTTTCAGGGATTTTTCGATTGCTCATGGAACAAGGCAGTTCATATGGTATCCAACCAATTGGACTTGGTGCGCGAGACACTTTGCGTATAGAAATGGGATATCCTTTGTATGGGAATGAAATTGATGACAATCCTACGCCTTTAGACGCGGGGTTAGGTTGGGTTGTCAAGTTTGATAAAGGGGAATTTCTTGGTAGAGGACCTTTGTTAAAACAAAAGGAACAAGGAAGATCGAGGCGAAAGCTAGTGGGTGTGAAATTACTCACTCGCGGTGTTCCTAGAGCACATTATCAGGTATTGAAAAATGGNGAACCCGTGGGAGAGGTTACTAGTGGGACATTTTCGCCTACCTTGAACATGGGGGTAGGATTGTGTTATCTGTCAAGNGAATATTCTGATGTCGGTAATCATTTGGATATAAAAATTAGGGGCCAGTTGGTTTCTGCCGAAGTAGTCAAATTGCCATTTGTTCCTAGTCGCGTTAAAAAACAATGAACATTTTTATAAATAACTTTAAATTGATTAGAAGGGGGAATCATGAAAATCCCGAATGATCTTCATTACACGATTGAGCATGAGTGGATTCGGTTGAAAAATAACCGGGCTACTATCGGGATTACCGATTTCGCTCAAGGTCAACTGGGCGATGTTGTTTTCGTAGAACTTCCAGCAGAAGGGACAGAGCTTACAAAAGAAAACACATTTGGCGTGGTGGAATCCGTGAAAACAGTTTCTGATATTTATGTCCCTATGACAGGCAAGGTAGTGGCGGTCAATAAAGATCTGGAATCCCAGCCTGAATTGGTGAATAGTGATCCCTATGGTCAAGGGTGGATGATAGAAATAGAGCTTTCCAAACTCTAGTCCCGAACAGGGCTTACTGAGTGCGGATCAATACAGAGAACAGTGTAAAAGCCAGGAATGATAAGTTACTTACCGTATACATAATACTAAATTATGCGTTTCATCCCTCATACCGAACGAGATATTCGTGAGATGCTGGAGACTATTGGTGTCCAGGATGTAGCCCAACTGTTCGCAGGCATCCCTGACGATTTACAGTTGGGTAACAAACATCTTGACCTGCCAGCAGCCCTTTCTGAAAGTGAAGTTATCAGCGCGCTGCGTCAAATACAAATGCGAAACCCCGATACGGAAGAGATTTCGTCATTCCTTGGTGCAGGTGCGTATAGGCATTATAGCCCGGCTGTTGTAGGTAGTCTTATACAGCGAGGTGAGTTTTCTACTAGCTATACTCCCTATCAAGCTGAGGTCAGTCAGGGTACCCTTCAGGCTATTTTTGAATTCCAAACAATGATTGCCATGCTGACAGGAATGGATGTAGTCAACGCTTCTATGTACGATGGCGCGTCCGCACTTGCAGAGGCTATTCTTATGGCTAACCGGATAAACCAGCAAAAAGAATATCTGATTGCTTCAGCGGTTCATCCCGAATACCGGCAGACCGCAGAGACTTATTTGAGGGGAACAGACAACCAACTGATAAGTGTTCCATACAGCTCAGATGGTAGAACTGACTTTGAGTTCATTAGAGCTAACCTGAGCGACAGAACTTCCGCGGTAGTATTACAAAGCCCGAATTTTTTTGGCATAGTGGAAGAGTATGAACAACTAAGTAGGGAATTAAAAGAACAGAATACTTTGTTGATCGTTGTAGTGGCTGAACCACTTTCCCTTGGTATATTAAAACCACCAGGTGAGAGAGACGCAGACATTGTTGTTGGGGAAGCTCAATCGTTTGGGTTGCCAGTCTCCTATGGCGGGCCTTATGTCGGTTTTTTTGCAACGCGCGAAAAATTTATTAGACAAATGCCTGGTCGATTAGCTGGCGANACTATNGANAGGAAAGGACGCAGATCATTTGTCCTNACACTTTCAACTCGAGAGCAATTTATTCGACGGGAACGAGCCACATCTAATATCTGTACCAATCAAGGATTGTGTATGTTAGCTGTTACTATTTATCTAGCGGTGATGGGCAAGCAAGGACTACGCGAATTGGCTTTGCTTAATTTGAGAAAAGCCGACTACCTTAAAAATAAACTATCCAAGGTGAAAGGGTTCTCGATCCGTTTTAACGCAGATACTTTTAATGAGATTGTTCTAAAATGTCCCAGGCCTGCTACTGAGATTAGAGACGCTTTACTGGAATATAAGATTATTGCTGGGCTTCCACTTGGTGACCATTATCAAGAACTTGCAGATAGTCTTCTGATTTGCGTTACAGAACTGAATGCAGTTGAAACTATAGATCGACTCGCCGAAAAATTGGGGACGGTTTAGGTGGGTAGCAGTTATAGCATCTGTGCCAATTCTTCTGCTGGGTAAGTGAAAATTTCTGAAAGAGTAGGGTGGTAATGAGGTAGTTTAGCTAGGTCATGCACCGTTCCTCTGAAATGCATTAGGGTAACCATCTGGTGAATTATTTCTCCAGCTTCAGGGCCAACCACATGTGCTCCAATAATTTCTCCGCTATCGGGAGAACATAATAGCTTTACATGACCATGAGTTTCTCCCAGGCATAATGACTTGCCATGATCGTCAAAAGGATACGTTGCCTTTAGATAAAGAATGTTTAACTTCTGGCATTCTTTTTCTGATAGACCGACGCTGGCCACAGGTGGATCGGTAAAAGTTATGCTGAGTTTTAATCTTTCGTCGAATTGACGTGTATCCTCTTGAGTTGCGTTATGTGCAGCTATTTCCCCCTGATCTATAGCAATATGAACAATTTCATGGAGACCATTGACATCACCTACTGCAAAGATATGAGGAACGTTTGTCCTCATCTCCTGGTCGACTACGATTCTTCCTTGATTTACATTAACCGAGGCCGCTGATAAATTTAGTCCATCAATATTTGGTTTTCTCCCGAGAGCCTGCAAAATTATACTTGCGTTTGCAGATTTTTCTTTGCCCTCGTGTGAAAAGAAAACAGTGCTACCATGTCTGGATTTCTCAACTCGTAATAGCTTTGTCCCCGTATAGACTTCCATCCCTTCTTCTCGAAAACGCGTTTCGACTGGACACGCCAAGTCCTCATCTCCTTTCGAAAGAATATAATCGCTTCGTTGAACAAGAGTGGTTTGCGTTCCTATTCGACAAAAAAACTGGGCTAACTCAACGGCAACGGGCCCAGCTCCTAGAACGATCATGGATTCGGGTGTTTCTCTTAATTCCAGAACGTCATCGCTGGTGAGAAAACCAACCTTAGCCAAGCCTGGAATAGGAAACTCTGCCGTCGTAGAGCCGGTAGCTACGATAAAGTTTTTTGCTGATAACACCCGGTTGCCCACTTTAAGCTTATGTGGGGAGAGAAATGAGGCGTGTTCTTCAATTAGTGTGAATTTTGGATCATTCAATTGCTCGACGCGGTAGCTGGCAAACTCATTGATCAGTCGGATTTTGCGATCATTGATCAATGAGAGATCGGCTGAGGGGTTTGAAACCGAGAGACCAAATTCTTTGGCTCGATGCATAAGAGCAAGAACATCTGACGATCGGAGGATGGTCTTGGTTGGCATACAGCCACGAAGAATACAAAGCCCGCCAAGCGGGCCTTTGTCGACAATGGCAACTTTGGCTCCTTTAGATTGGGCTGTGTTGGCAGCGGCGTATCCAGCGGAACCTCCACCGACAACAACTACATCAAAGCAGTCCATGAGTCATTAAACTTAAAGTGTTTGACATTCCTCAGCGGTAAGATTGAATTCCTTAAAACAATCTTTGAGAAGGCTTTTAGCATTGTTAGTCATAAACTCATCACCGGTTTTTTCAAACATTTCAACAGCTTTCAGCAGGTGATGAATTGTTTCTTTTCCCCGCTTGAGTGAATAAGATAGCATCGCAAGATTGCTGTGTGCCTTGGCAAATTCTGGGTTCAAACGGATTGCCTCATTGTAATGCTGGAATGCATCGTCTATTTCTCCAATTAGATTGCAAACGACAGCAAGGCTGTAGTGGACCATTGGCGATTCTGGTTTCAAGCGCAGGGCTTCCCTGAAGTGGCGCGCCGCTTCAATATTCATGGGGAGTTTTCCATAACGTATTCCTAGGTTAAATTGAGCTAAGAAATGATCTGGGTCAACTTCGATGGCGTTTTTATAGGAGTCGAGACAGGTTCTCGGGTCACCAAGTTTGCTAGCGGCAAGTCCTTCCTGAAACCATTGTTCAGCCGATTTTTTTGGTTCTATATTTGTTGTCATATTATTTTGNACTCGTTAAAAATCAAGAATTATAAAATAAAATTATTTAAATACGGGTCTGTATCTGGTTATAGATTAGGAGTTATGCTACCTTATTACTATCCGTGCGACAAGAGGGACTGCCTCCTGNCTAATATATTAATAATTTAGGACATGTTTTTATGCCGGCAGAAGTAGGGACAGATGAAGAACGTGTTATGCTTGGGAAGTGGATCCAAAAAGGTCAGGGCCTTATCGTTGGGGGCTCTCCTTTAGGTGGTGCTTATCTGGATCCTAATATTGAGCGCCCAAAGGATACTCAAGAAAAATCTAAAGAATACGTCAAGTTTGACCACCATGCAGCGGAAGAGTTGCCTCACCTAAAAGGACGGTTTCGATACGAGTTAGAAAAATATTACCGAGATCGATACGGTCCCTACCTACCAAAAGATTAAATATCCCTTCATGTCTAAGGTTAAAATATCAGAATTAAAAGACGCTCCCTCAGAGGGGTCGGGTAAACAAATCAACCTCACCCACCCATTTACTGAGACGAAGTATGTCTTGGCAATATTTTGCGTTGAAGAAAAATATTATGTGATGACTGACGAATGCAGAATGTGCGGAGGGAGCCTTGGTCGTTTGCCAGACCTTCGAGGAATGTTTGCTGCTTGTAGTAAAGAGGAATGCCTATGGAATATCAGACGAGGAAGTTGTAAGTTTGATCGCTCGTCAGTTACCCCTACCTATCGAGTTTCTGTTATGGAAGATGGCCTTTACATCGAGATCTAGTAAAGTTAATTGTGAATTGAAGTAACTTCTAAGTATTCTTATACTCCCTTTCAAATTTTTTTTATAGGTTAAGAAGGACTCTAGCGTAGCCGCCAAGCGTGAAACTTTTGCACCAATTTTAAAAGTTTTTTTGGCGCGTTATTTTTTTTCCAAGTACCAGCAACGAACTTATTTGCTTCTGCCATGGTAGGGTAAATGTGGATGGTGCCGAGAATTTTGTTAAGTCCGATCCCATGTTTCATTGCAGAGACATATTCGGTTATAAGGTTGCCGGCATTGGAACCCATAATTGTGGCCCCTAGGACCCGGTCTTTTCTTGGTGCAGTTAATATTTTTATAAATCCATGGTCATCGCTGTCAATAATAGCTCGGTCAAGATCATCTATTCCATATCGGGTTACTTCATAATCGATGCCTTGCCTAGTGGCTTCTTTTTCATTGAGTCCGACTCTCGCGATTTCTGGGTCTGTGAAGGTGCACCAGGGTATGACGCTATAATCGACCTTAAATTTTTTGAAAGGACTGAATAGTGCGTTTACTGCACAGTACCAAGCTTGATGCGCTGCCGTGTGTGTGAACTGATAAGGCCCAACCACATCACCGCAAGCATAGATATTTTTATGCGTGGTTGTCCGGAGATAGTTATCTACAATTATTCTATTATGCTGGTCGAACTCGATGCCAATATTCTCAAGGCCAAACCCTTTACTGTTAGCAGTTCTCCCAACCGCGATCAGTATCTGATCAAATTCAATACGTGCCTCCTGTCCCCCTTTATCGAAAACCATTACTTGTTTTTTATTCTCGGTAACAATCGCTTTGCATGTTGTATCTGTTTGTATGTCTATGCCTTCGCGTTCAAATTGTTGGCGGAGAGTTAGGCTGATTTCATCATCCTCGCGGGTAAGAATGTGGGGTAACATTTCAACTTGTGTTACATCACTACCTAATCGTGCGAAGCATTGTGCAAACTCTGACCCAATAGGTCCGCCGCCTACGATTAATAATTTCTTGGGTAATTCATGAATGTTCCACAAATTATCGGATGTGAGAAATTTTATTTTTTCCAATCCGTTAATGGGGGGTATGGTCGGGCGGGCCCCGGTTGCGATGATGATATTTTTTGTCGTGAGGATATTTCCGTTAAGCTCAATTTCGTGTGGTGACAGTATGTTTGCTTGACCAGAAAAGCAATCGACGCCAAGATCGGTATAACGTTTTACGCTATCGTGAGGTTCAATTTTTTTGATGATAGTTTGAACGCGCTCCATCGCTTCGGGAAAATCAAATTCAGCGGCCGCTGATTTAATTCCGAATTCTCGGTGCCGCTTGATATAGGAAAGAATTTTAGCGCTACGAATAAGAGCTTTGCTCGGGACGCATCCGGTGTTGAGGCAATCACCGCCCATTTTATTCTTTTCTATTAGAGCAACTTTTGCTTTGGTGGCAGAGGCAATGTAAGCCGAAACTAGACCAGCTGAACCACCGCCGATAACGATAATATTGTAATCAAACTTTGCCATAAATAAAATCCCTCCCTGATTACAGGGTATGCTCAGTGTCACATAAACCTATAAAAACATACAGCATGTAAAATAATTATTCCTTTGTTAGAGTTGGTATAGAATGATATTCATCCATGGTTTCTATGCAACGAATTGTCATGCACTGGTATTTTAGGCCTAGCTCCTGGGGGCTAAGCTGTGCCGCTTGAAAATTCACGTGCCACCTTCCCATAAAAAGTCGGGTTTGATGAAAAGGTAGCACTGCAGTTTCAATATTGCTTTTAGATTTCTATCTTTGTTATAACCTTTAAGGTGATTTTGTTAAGATGATTGCTTTTTAAGGAGTTGATTAATTTTCATGGAAGTCAATAGTGAAGAGAATAATCTTGATGCATTTTTTAAAATGATTGATTCGATAGAAGATGATATCTCGGAAATGCTAGAGAGTGAAAATAGCGAATTGAGTGGATATGAATGCCTTGTAATTAGTTTTAATTGTCTGACTTTGTTTTGCCGGCAAGTTGAGATTGACTTTAGTCAAATTGAAGATCATTTCAGTGAGTCTGAGAAAACCCAGTCAGGTGAAAACACTTTGAGTTTTGATAGTAGTATTGATTTAAAAGAACATGGCGAGGTTGAAGCATTCAATGAGATGTTAGAGGGGGTAGAAAATACTCTTGCTGTTTTTGAAAAGCGTTGTAAAAAGACAGGGGAGTTATTTGATGAATGGAATTGTGTTTTTATAATGTATACCTGCCTGCGAAAATACTGCGACAAGACAAAAATCAACTACGGTGAGCTCATTCATGATGTTTTAAACCTCCAGTCGAATTTAGAAAAAAAGAAAAAATAGAACAGGAGGATACAAACACTTTGAATTGATAGATTAGAATTTTAGATAAAGGGAAGGTTGTCGTCACTCCTATTCGATGGTTTTGAGTCTGCAAGCCAAAAACTCTAAAGAATCTTTTACTGTTATGACATTTTTGCAACCATGCAAGGTTCTTTTTTAAACGATTTTCAGACAAGTCCCATTTGTGGAGAATAGTTACTACAACTTCATGAATGACTCTCTACTTTATGAGTATCTATAGTAAAAATGCCCGACCAACCTTTCTTGATAAATCGATGCTAGTATTAATTACTTTTTTATTACTCATCGGGAATATGCTTTAGTTTCTTAATTCTACTCAAAAGGATAAAAAACGGCAGGCATACAACATGCTAAAGTAACCGCCCTAAGTTCATAAATAAAATCATATGTGCGAGTATCAACCATTAGGTCCCGCAGAATGTTCGGTAGGGTTTGCTCGAATTCGGCGCCGGCGTGGCATAGGATTCGTTGCCCGCGACCTCGTCGAAGGGATGGCTTAAAACTGCCAGTAGTTTCGAGAAGGGTGCCATGTCTTCCTGACTGACTGCGGCGGTAAGGGCTTCTTCAACTTTATGATTTCGAGGAATATAGATTGGGTTGACCTGGTCCATTGCCTGCGCGACAGTTTCCGCGGCAACGCCATCTTTCTCTAGTCGCTTTCGCCAACGACGCGCCCAATCATCAAAGGCATCAGGCTCGTCGAACAGTTGCCGTATTTCGTCACTATGACCGCGTAAATATTGTGAAAGACGGCGGAAGACGAGAGTAAAGTCCGCGTGCCCGCTTTCCATTACCAATAGTAGGTCGTTGATCAGTTCTAGGTCGCCAGGATCTTTTTCCAACAAACCGATCTTGGACCGCATCCCAGCCAGCCAGTATGCTTCAAAGAGAGGTTGAATAGCCTTGACCTTGTCGGCCAGCAATTCGATGGCTCGATCTTTGTCAGTGTCGATAAATCGGATTAGTGTTTCTGCTAAACGGGTCAGGTTCCAGGACAGGATCACCGGCTGGTTAGCATAGGCATAGCGGCCGTGGGCATCGATTGAGCTAAACACTGTACCCGGTGCATAGGTATCCATAAAAGCGCAGGGTCCGTAATCGATGGTTTCGCCAGAAATCGTCATGTTGTCGGTATTCATCACACCGTGGATGAACCCGATATTCATCCAGCGCGCCACTAGGGCTGCCTGGGCATCGGAGACGGCCTCGAAGAATGCGAGATATTGGTTTTCTGAATTGGCTGTTTCAGGATAATG
>JGI26247J51722_1000441_pt1 | contig 17799 bp, 16 predicted proteins | sample SaaInlV_100m_DNA_2_FD_51722 | JGI IMG/M metagenome (IMG submission 51722)
CTGCAACGACACAAATGGCTATAAAGACTACCAACCAAATATTCTGTTTTACAAGAGAACTGTTTTTCATATCCTAGTTAGTAACAATGCGTGATCTTTCTTGTTTCAAACCACGAAATTATAATAACTAATCGTATGTTGGGGTTTTTAAAATTAAAAATGGTGTTCACCCGCCCCAAACATAAGCGTTTAGTAGTACTAAAAAGATAATTTGGATTGTTTCATTAGGCATTTTTGCTGCTTCCATGTGTTTTGCAGATGATTCGCAAAACTACTGTTCATCCCATTTTTTTTTAACCATAAAGCGAAAATTTTAGTGGATTGACCAAAGCATAGATATCAGTGTTTAGCTGAAAAAATTATAGGAATTTCAGTGGTGCGCTGTAGGTTTTATCCTAGCTGTTTTGTGGGGGCGGGGTGAGTAGGAATTTTATTTATTAATTAGATAAAATGAATCTCTATATAAGTCTAAGAGCTAGGGTTGTTTTNTGTTGGAAGTAGTCGCGCCACTTTTAAAGGAGGTTTCGGGTGATTGCATAACGAATGAGTTCTGCATTTTTTTTCATCTTCATTTTTTCGAGGATACGGGTTCTGTGCGTGCTGATTGTTTTTACGCTAAGAGAGAGTTCGACTCCAATCTCTGTGAGGGACTTACCAATAGAAATCATTCCAAACACCTGAAACTCACGATCAGATAAAGTTTCATGAGGGGCTTTATCTGAATTGGAAAAATCGAATGCAAGTTTTTCTATGACCTCGGGACTAGCGTATTTTCCACCACCGACTATTTTTCGAATTGCTTCGGCTAATTTTTCAGCGGCACTCTCTTTAGTAAGATAGCCTGATGCTCCTGCNTTGAGAAATCTTACTGCGTATTGTTCCTCAGGATAAACGCTGAGGATGAGTATGGGAAGTTTTGGGTACTCGCTTTTGAGCTGTTTTAATAAATCGAGACCGCTTTTTCCTGGCATGGATATATCGAGAAGAATTATCTCGGGTATGCAATCTTTGATAAGAGAGAGAAGGTCTTCACCATTGCTTGACTCACCAATTACTTGAATATCATTAGTTTCCTCTAAGGCGTGCTTGAGTCCTCGCCTAAACAAGGGATGATCATCGGCTATGATTATTTTAATTGAATTTTTCTCGGTTGTTCTCATGTTTAATTCCGTTGAATGTTTATCGTTACGATTGTTCCTTGATTGTGAGTGCCCTCAATATTTACATCACCTTTCCAAGCACGCGCTCTTTCTCTCATGCCCAGAATTCCCAGCGAGTGGATGTCAGAAATTTGATCTGGGCTGATACCAATACCGTCATCTTCGATTTGGACAGTAACAATAGCATCTTTTTCTTGCATACGAACATTAATATTTTTGGCTTTGGCGTGCCGAAGTACATTGGTCAGAGTTTCCTGAAAAATGCGGAAAATAGCAGTAGAGCGCTCTATATCGAGTTCTACATAGCCTAAGCAAACTTCAGATTTAAAGTGAATGCCAGTCCGTTTTTCAAATTCACGCCCCTGCCACTGAATAGCTTCATGGAGACCCAGATCATCAAGTATCGGAGGTCGTAGGTCCATGGCGATCTGTTTTACAGTCTGGATCGTATTATTAATAAGCCCGATCATCATTTGCGTGTCATCGCGCAAGGGTGCTTTATCATCAACCATTTTTTTATCAAGTAGAGAAAGTTCCAGTTTGAGCGTGCTCAAGTTTTGCGCTAATTCATCGTGAACTTCTCGTGCAATACGTGTGCGTTCTTCTTCCCGAATCATTTCCAGTCGTTGATATAGTTTACGTAGTCTCTCGTTGGAACTTCGAATATCTTCTTCAGCCCACTGCCGTTCGACCGCCCGGCCTAGTTGGACTCCAACCTCTGCCATGATTTTCATAAGATCTGTGTCCGGTTCCGAAGTTTTAGTAGAGAAAAACTCCATAACGCCCACTACCTGTTCCCCTATCAACAAAGGAAAGGCGAACCCTGCCTTCACTCCTATGTTTTGAGCTAACTTTGCTCTTGGGAAGTTCGTATCTTTGGTTACGTCAATGATCCACTCAGGTTGCTTACTTGTTAGGACGCGACCAGGAAGGCCCATACCCGGACTAAATGAGGTTGCTTCGGAAATTTTGCGAAAAGTATCAAAATGGTCAGGATCTTTCAGAAACCACACCTTCGCAGGTTCCAGGTGACTTGAAGTTTGGTTTGGAAGGAGGTACACGTGACCAACAGGTAAGTTGGCATGGGTACAGATTTTTTTAAGACACTGTTTAAGGATTTCTTTCAAGCCTATGGTTTCGTTAGCGGCGATAGCTATATCTTTATGTAATTGCACATAGGCCGATTCTCTTTCAAGTTTTGAGTTAATTTTGTTGAGTTGATTAGTTCGTTGCTTGACACTTATATCAAGCTCATTGCGAACCGTTTCTATTTTTTTCGAATGACCGCGTTGCAAAAGGCATAAAATGGCAATAGTCCAGATAGTTAGAATGGTAAGAGATCGGTTTGCAATAACCTGCCACAGTTCACCACCGGCTGGGGATACGAAAAAACCAGTAACCGTTAGCAAGGTTCCTGTGACGGCGCTGAGGTATATAAATTTTTTATTTTTTGTGAAGAAAGCTACGAGAACCAGGGTGCTGTAAAGAATACCATCCGCAACTCCGAGAGGAATCATTATGTCCAGTAATAGTATTCCGACGGCTAGTATTACTGTGAGTAGGACGTAAAGAGGGGTTTTATTTTTTATTAGAGAGATCAATATCTTAACTATTTAATGAAATTATTGTTAACTAATATTCATGCCTAGAAAACTCGTCAATCCCATAAAAAAAATTATACATTTTTAGAGTTCGAGGGGATATTGAAGGTGCAATTTAAACCACCATGTTGCTTTTAGCAAACGCCATGTTCACATATAATACAGTAGGGCAAGATACACTGATTGTTAAAATTTTGAAAAGTGATTTTGGAAATCAACTTTGATATCAAAGTTATTAATATTTTTTTGTTTTTATGGCTAAAATTTATTCACATATTTTTTTCTGAAGAAAAAAATGGAAATAAGGGAAACTTACTGTGCTTCCATTCTTACTCGTACGTCGGGTTATTTAAGAGAGGTATGTTCACATTCACTCAACCCATATGTTGGATGTGGATATGGCAATTCTTCTTGTGGTGAAGGGTGTTATGTTCGGTTTAACCAATGGCTTTTGCGTGGACGGCAATGGGGGAGTTTTGTGGACGTGAAAGTAAACGCTGATAAAGTTTACTATAAAACTGTTCAGGCAGAAAGGGGATGGGCCGCGCGAAGAGGGGTTCCTTTTTCCATATTCTTTTCTAGTTCCACGGATCCTTGGCAACCTTTAGAGAGAAAATTTCGTGTTACGCATCGGGTATTGAATGCGATGTTAGAAGAAGTTCCAGACATATTAATTTTGCAAACACATAGTTCAATGGTCCTAGATGATATGAAGTGTATCGTTGCTCTTGACCGTTTGTGTGACTTGAGGGTCCACATTTCTATTGAAGGAGATCAGGATAGTCTTCCAGGTCTTCCGCCGCCTCCATGTTCTGTAGACCAGCGAATCAATGTGGTTCAAGAGTTTTCTTTAAGAGGGATCACAGTTGTTGTTTGTATGTCGCCGTTATATCCTCTGAAAGACCCTGAAACTTTTTTCGCCAGGCTTGCTGAGTCTGGGGCTTCAGCAGTTGTTATTGATCATTTTATTGGAGGTGACGGTACGCAAGATGGTTCTCGGACTCGGCGTACCCGGTTGCCTTTAGCTATGAAATCTTTTGATGAACAAGCCCTAGAGATTTCTTATAGGGAGAAGATTGCCGCGATTGCTAGAAATTATCTNCCGGTTGGTATTTCCGCACCTGGTTTTGCGGGGGTTTATTCGTCCAAAGTGGTTTCAATTACTGGGAAGGCATAGTTATGGTCCCTACAATTCCACCCGCCCTTAAACAGGAAATTCTTTCCCTTGATGGCAAAGGATACAAGGCATACAAATTTTTTGAGGGGAAATCTTTTGATTATGGTCCCTTTACCATTAGATTTGAGCATGTGCAGGGTGATTCTTTTGCCCAACCAACCCGCCTGTCTATTTCGGTAGCGTTAGATGAAGCTGGTTTTCCTCTCTCTTTATTCAATAATCCAACACGAGCATTAGCGCTAGAAGATCATTTGCTTCGTCGTGTAAGTCACTTGATTACGGTTAGTAAAATCCGTGTAAAAGGTTCTGGGAAAAGTGGAAAAGTTCAAGTCCAAGTACCAGGACAAAAGATTCTAAAGCGAAGTGGGATGTTAGTGAAAGGGTCGAGGTTGCAGTTAATCATGTTTGCCGGTCTTCCCGCGCAAGGTCGAACCGTTTTAGGAAAGGAGTGCCTCAAGCTTTTTTCAGAAGTACTCCCACCCATCTGGCATAAGTCGCTGATAGCATCTTCGATTAATGAGGAGAAATTAAATCGTGCAGTTGAAACCCTGGAGGATTATCAATTCCTTCAATCTGAACTTAAGAAAAATAATTGGGTGGCATTNGTCGCTAACGGGTCTAACTTGCCACGCTCATCAGGAGCAAANGATACTCCTCTTTTAGGTGNGAGAACTATTTTTGAAGCTCCNAAAGGATTGAAGAAAACAGTTGAACTTCCGCACGCAGGGAAAACAGAAGGAATGGCTATNCCTAGAGGAATTACCTTAATAGTTGGGGGTGGTTTTCACGGTAAAAGCACATTACTTCGAGCAATTCAAGATTCGGTTTATCCTCATTTAGCCGGAGATGGACGCGAGCGCATAGCGACTCTTCCTAACGCGGCAAAAATAAGAGCAGAAGATGGACGAGCAGTTAGCGAGGTCAACTTATCTGCATTTATGGATAGCTTGCCTGGAATCCACTCTACTGAAAAATTTTCAACGCAATCTGCCAGCGGATCTACCTCGCAGGCTGTCAATATTCTAGAAGCTTTAGAAGTAGGTTCAAAATTATTGCTCATGGATGAGGATACATGCGCCACGAACTTCATGATTCGCGACGAAAGAATGCAAATGTTGGTTGCAAAAGCTAAGGAGCCAATCACCCCGTTTCTCGATCGAATTCAGGAGATTAATGAAATTCATGGAGTCAGCGTGATTCTTGTTATGGGCGGTAGTGGTGATTATTTTGATCCAGCAGACAATGTTATTACTATGGAAAATTTTAAACCTCGAGTGGTTACCGAGGAAGCAAAGCGCCTTGTTAAAAATAATCCGGGACAGAGAAAAAAAGAAACGACATTTCCGTTCCCTCCAATCTGTGAAAGGCGGTGGGACATATCTAGATTAAAATTTAGCAAAGGAAAAAGGGAGGCGCGGATTCGAACCACAGGGCTGGACACGTTGACCCTGGGGGAGATGGAAATTGACGTCCGTTACATAGAACAGTTTGCAGAAGAGGGGCAGCTTTCATTATGTGGATGGATTCTTAGACAACTCCAATTTACCTTAAATGAATCTGATATATCATTTGCTGAAGGTCTTCAAAAAATTTTTTTGGAAATTAAAAAAAATGAGTTTGATGGTCTACTCCCCTACAACGACGGGCTGCAAACTATACCAAGGCTTCAAGATGTTATGGGTGTTATAAACCGAATTAGATTATGAAATTAGAGAACGTCATAGTTAATGCCACCTAAATCCTTTTAACTTTACCCACACAAATTAGAGGCCTAAAATAGATATTTTTTTTAAACGGAAAAAAAATCTTGACTATAAAATCACCTGAGAATTTAAGGAGTAAAGAATATGCCTTACGAAAATAACCCTAACATTGTCGACGAAACCCCAGGAAAGAAATTTTACTGTGTTTGTGGGGAATCTTCTAAAAAACCTTACTGTGATGGCTCTCATGAAAAACTTGATACAGACAAAATACCTAAAGAGTTTGAAGTCAGTGAAGCTAAAAGAATGGCTATTTGTGACTGCGGCCAATCTAGCAAACTCCCTTTTTGTGATGGTACTCACACAAAACTATGAACACAGGTTATAAAAAAGAATTTGGAGGTTGGGTGATTCGCTTTCGTTGGTGGATCATCCTACTTACAATTGTACTTGTATTTGCTGCTGCATCTGGGGGGCGTTTCCTCGGTTTTTCCACCGACTATCGTGTGTTTTTCAGTAAGGAGAATCCACAGCTTGTCGCCTTTGAAACATTACAGAATACCTATACCAAAAACGACAACATAATGTTTGCTGTGGAACCCAAGGATGGCGATGTTTTTTCACGTGAGACGTTGGCAGTCATAGAAGAAATCACTCAGGCATCGTGGAAAATTCCATTCTCAATTAGAGTCGACTCCGTAACAAACTTTCAATATACATGGGCTGATGGAGATGACCTGGTTGTTCAGGATCTGGTAGAAAACGCGGGATCATTCACCGACGAGCAGTTGGAAAAGGTTCAGAGAATTGCTCTTGCTGANCCGCTCCTGCTAAACCGACTGATAACTCACAAATCAAATATCACTGGTATCAACGTCACAATTAACCGCCCGCAAAAGACCATTACCGAAACACCGGAGGTGGTTGCATTTGCCCGTGATATACGAGACCGATTCCAGAAAAAATATCCAAAAATTAATATTTACTTGACTGGCGTTTTGTTAATGGACAACGCTTTCAACGAGGCTGGTGAAGGGGATATGAAGTTACTCGTTCCGGTTATGTACGGGATTGTTCTGTTTATTATAGCTTTCAGCCTACGAACATTTTGGGGGACTTTAACCACTACTCTGATCATGGGGTTTTCTATTCTAACCGGTATGGGTCTCGCAGGCTGGTCGGGAATTTTATTGACTCCAATTTCAGCCAATGCACCTACGATTATTCTCACCCTTGCGGTAGCAGATAGTATTCATGTTCTGGTAACCCTGTTTTATGAAATGCGGCATGGAAAACCAAAATACGAGGCAATACGAGAGTCATTACGTGTAAATCATCAACCAGTTTTTATTACCAGTGTCACAACCGCCATTGGTTTTCTCAGTCTTAACTTTAGTGATTCTCCACCCTTCCGCGACCTGGGAAACATTGTCGCAATGGGTGTGATGTCAGCCTACATCTACTCCGTATTTTTCTTGCCAGCAATAATGGCAGTTTTCCCTCTCCGTGTGAAGGTTGTTTCCTCTTCAAATAATGGCCTAATTGACAAATTGAGTGGATGGGTGATTAACAACCGGAATAGCCTTTTCTGGGGCATGATGATAATCATCACCGTTCTCTCAGCAAAAATTCCTCAAATTCAGATCGATGAAAAATTTAATGAATACTTCGATACGATATCAGTTCCGTGGTGATAACGATTACGTCATAGAACACCTAACGGGATTCGAGTCGATTGAATACTCATTAAACGCAGGTGAATCAGGAGGGGTCAGCAATCCCGCGTATCTCAAAAAAGTAGATGAGTTTGCACAATGGTACAGGAAACAACCGGGTGTTATGTATGTCGGCACGTTGACCGATACCATGAAACGGTTGAACAAGAATATGCATGGTGACGATGAGGCTTATTATCGTCTGCCTGAAGAACGAGACCTGTCGGCTCAGTATTTGTTGTTGTATGAACTGTCTCTGCCCTTTGGCTTAGACCTGAACAACCAAATTAATATAGATAAATCGTCAACCCGATTCACCGCTATTCTTGAAAGTGTATCAACACAGCATGCTCTTGCTTTGGAAAAAAGGGCGCAAAAGTGGTTAAGAGAAAATGCACCTCCAGAAATGGCTTCACACGGGGCTAGTCCTCTAATTATGTTCTCGCACATAGCCAAGAGAAATATTGATAGCATGATGATTGGTAATACTCTGGCCTTGCTTCTGATTTCCGTTATCCTTATAGCAGTACTACGCAGTTTTAAACTTGGGTTAATCAGTACGGTTCCCAATCTGGTTCCGATGTTTATGACTTTTGGCCTATGGGGATGGGTGGTAGGAGAAATTGGATTGGCAGTTTCAGTTGTAGCTCCAGTAGCCCTTGGTATCATTGTGGATGATACTGTGCATTTTTTAAGCAAATTTCGTAGAGCTCGGGTAGAACTTGGCAAGACAACAGAAGAGTCAATACGCTATTCATTCCATACGGTGGGACCTGCATTATTTCTGACATCATTAATTTTGGTGTGTGGTTTTCTAGTGATGACTTTCTCAGGGTTTCGCATGAATGTTCAACTAGGATTTATGACTACCATTTCTATAATCTTTGCTCTGTTGGCAGATTTTCTGTTTCTTCCAACTCTGATAATGAAACTTAGCAAGCCAATCACAGAAAATAAAAGTCATCCATAAAAAGAGAGATTCTTAAATGAAAAACTTTTTATATTTTTTATTCATAGCTGTTTTTTTTAACGTCAGCCTAGCAACTGCGGAGACACCAGAAGAAAAAGGGCTCGCCATTGCCCAAGAAGATGACAAGCGAGATAATGGATTTCAGGATTTTACTGCTAGCATGGTGATGGTGTTGAAAAACCGCCAAGGAGAGGAAAGTTCGCGGAATATCAGAAATAAAACTCTGGAAGTCGAAAATGATGGTGATAAATCGCTTTCAATTTTTGAACGGCCTCGAGATGTGAAAGGAACCGCACTCCTCAATTTTACTCATAAAACCGGCACTGACGACCAATGGCTTTATTTACCAGCCTTAAAACGTGTCAAGCGAATCAGTTCCGCCAATAAATCGGGTTCGTTTATGGGTAGCGAATTTGCTTTCGAAGATATTACGAGTCAGGAAGTAGAAAAATATACCTATAAATGGATTCGTGATGAAGAATACCAAGGTGAAAAGTGCTTTGTCTTCGAGCGATACCCGACTTATAAAAATTCAGGGTACACACGGCAGGTTGTATGGCTTGATCAGAAAGATTATAAAATCCTTCAAATTAAATTTCATGACAGAAAAGATTCACCGCTAAAAACATTGACGCAGTCTAATTTTAAACAATACCTAGGAAAATACTGGTATCCGGGAACCATGTACATGGAAAATCACCAAACAGGAAAAAGCACCCTAATTACCTGGAAGAATTATAAATTCCAAAACGGCCTTAGAAGCAAAGATTTCAATAAGAGTAGTCTTAAGCGTGTGCGATAAATATGCCCTCAGTAAAACCATCCCAAATACGACGTTCCTTCCTATTTATTTTTGTCTTAAATTTGTTATTTTTTCCTTTATCGAAAATTTTTGCCCATGAAATTTCAGGTTATGTTGCGGGCGAAATTCGCCTTTTCCCAAATGATGCATTACATAGCGGACAGAACGAGCAGTCCTCTTCCTTTTTTGTTCAGCCAGAATACTATCATGAGTTCGAAACAGGCAGCAGCTTCACTTTTGTGCCTTTCTTTCGCTCGATAGCGGTGATCAGGAACGCACACATTTTGATGTACGTGAATTCACTTATCTATGGCTCAAAGAAGATTTCGAATTAAGAGTTGGGGTCCGAAAAGTTTTTTGGGGAGTTACCGAGTTTATCCACCTTGTAGATATTATCAACCAGACGGATTTAGTCGAAAATATGGATACCGAAGATAAACTCGGTCAGCCAATGACTAATTTTTCTGTTTCTCGCGATTGGGGAACGGTAGATATTTTCTGGATGCCCTTTTTTCGCGAACGAACTTTTGTTGGAACTGGAGGAAGAATGCGAGGGGCGACTATCGTTGATGAAGACCGCTCCCAGTATGAAAGCGCCGCTGAAGAATGGCACAGTGATTGGGCGTTGCGGTACTCACATACATTTGACGATATCGATGTTGGTCTCTCGCAGTTTGTGGGAACCAACCGCGATCCTACCCTGCTCGACGGAACCGACATCAATGGCAACGACATAAAAATTCCAAAGTATGAGCAAATTAAACAGACCAGCCTCGATGTTTCCTATGTGATTGGTGAGTGGTTATGGAAACTTGAATCCCTCTACCGCACCGGCCAGGGCAATGAAGATTACTTTGCCTGGGCTGGTGGATTCGAATACACATTAGTAGGGGTGCTTGAATCAAGCATGGACCTTGGTTTTGTAGGGGAGTGGTTGTATGACGACCGGAAAGATGATGCTACTACTGCTTTTGAAAATGACATTGCTGGTGGCTTGAGGTTGACTGTTAATGACGCAGCTAGTTCCAAAGCTCTTTTGGGTTGGGTCCAGGACGTAGACACCAACGCCCGACTTTTTTTTCTAGAAGCCAGTCGGCGATTTTGGAGTAACTGGTTGCTTAATCTCGAAGTGCGTTTGTCTCTTGACCAACCTGATTCAGACTTTCTGTTTCCCCAGCGGAAAGACGATCTTTTTCAGACCGAACTGATTTATTATTTCTAGACCATTTGGTTGACTGTGACTACAACCCAGTCACCTTTGCTGAACCCTGTTCCCCAGTTTGCAAAAAACCAACCGTTTAAAATAAGTAGTGCCACAACGAGGATTTTATCTGCGGTTGTAATGCGAATAATTATTTAAAACTTCGCCTTGTTAGGGGGGAAATTTATGTGATCTTTCTGCATAATTTTTATGCGGGGGAGGTTATTTTATTCATCACTTTTTAAGTGATGCCTTTTGATTTGGAGAGTGCACGATGATCAATGATAAGAAAAAGAATTAGAGAGATCGTTCCAATAATTGAAACATTTAGTATGATGTGAAGAAATTGCTGCCAGCCGTTGACTTGATCTACAACAGCCCCGCCCAAAAACTCAAATATCATGGAAGCTGAGTATCCTGCAGCATCGATTATGCCCACAAGAACACCGCAATGTTTACCACCAAAATCCAAAGAAAACACACTCATTGGAATTAAATAACAGGGTGCAATCATCAGGCCGAAAACCATAATTGCTGACAAGGCAGTCCAGAGTAAACTAGTTTCTTGAATGTTAGACTCTGGTAGCAATAACAAAATAACAACACATCCAGTTGCTACAGTCATCATACCACCAAGCACAAATATACGCCTTTTCTTTGTAAGTTTATCAAAAATGAAACCTCCTATGACTATAGAAAACATTGAACCCAATGGAAAAACCGACGAAGCAATACCGGCTTTTCCCGGAGAAAGATCAAACATTTCCTTTAGGTACAGAGGTAAAAAGCTTTGAAAAGCCATAAGAATAGTCAAAGACATTATGCTTATGCAGATTAACCAGAACCTAGAACTTTTTAGAAAACTTATCAGCGCCTTGCCTAGAGACACATTATCAAGGTGGTGAGTTGTTTTTGGGTTATTTTCGTTGTCATCTCCGCTTACAGATGGCATGGCTTCGAATCCAACATCCGTAGGGGATTGTTTGAGGTAGAAAAATAAAAGTATGATAAATATTCCTGCTATTGGTAAAGATGAGGCAATTACCCAGCGCCACGAAATTACGAGTAGCAAACTTCCCATTACCATGGATGTGAAAAGAGAACTTGACATCGAACTTGATGAAAGAATACCCCAGATCCGTCCACGCCAAGACTTTGGATACCAGCTCCTGATAAGATTTGCCATGGAAGGCCAACCTGCTGACTTTGCAAGCATGGCAATAAAAAACGCAATCGAGAAGAAAAAGACTTTGGACACCATGCCAAATATTGCAGTAGCCAACATGCAAAAACCAATGGAAATAAGAAACACTTTACGTCCTCCAAATTGGTCAGCCATAACTCCAGTTGTAAGTTTTCCGACTAGGGTTCCCGCAGTTCCCCAACCAAGAATAGCTCCCCACATAGTTTTAGTGAGTTCTAACTCTGGATCATCTAGCATAGCTGGGCTTGATATGACAACAGTTGTCCTGCAAATATTAAGGACCGCATAGGCCCCATATATGCTGGCCAGAACTACCATTTCCCAAAACAACTTCGGGTCACCTTTTAATCTGGTCGCTAAGTTCATGGTGTAAACCAAGTTTGATAATGAATTACTATGACACCGGTACTCATGTTTTTTAGCGATGCCGTGTCAAAAGATCCTTTTGAGATATTTTATTTTCATTGTCTTGCGCTAATGGTCATTTTTCAGATAACCTTCATCAGATTTGCCTGATTCCCAAAAGTGTAATGAAGAGTATCTTTTAGCTTTATGTGTTCGGGTGCCTCCAGTTGAGGATCTTTTTCGATAAGATCGAATGCTTCGCGCCTCGATAATTCCAATAGTTTTATGTCTCGCAATAGGTTCCCGGCCCTCAATAAAGGTATTCCCGATTGACGTGTGCCGGTAAAGTCTCCTGGTCCCCGTATGCGCAAGTCTTCCTCGGCAATTGAGAACCCGTCTCGTGATTTAACAATTGCATTTAGCCTGGCCTTTCCATCATCAGTTAGGGCATGACTGGAAATAAGAAGACATTTTGACGCATATTTTCCACGTCCAACTCTCCCACGCAACTGATGAAGTTGCGCGAGGCCAAACCTTTCAGCGTGTTCGATTAGCATAACAGTTGCATTGGAGACATCTATCCCTACTTCAATGACTGTTGTTGCCACTAGCACATCTATTGACCCATTTTTAAATTCAGCCATAATTTTTTGTCGTTCTTCTTTTTTAAGTTTTCCGTGGATGAGTTGGATTTTAAAATTAGGCAGTCTTCTGTTTTTTAACTCTTCGCTAACATCAATTGCCGCTTTTAAGTCAATAGACTCAGACTCTTCAATGAGAGGGCACACTACATAAGCCTGACGGCCTTCTTTAATTTCTTTTTCTAAGAGAGTGTATGCGCTGTTACGGGCGTCTTCGTAAAAGAGTTTAGTTTTAATAGGTATTCGTCCGGGTGGGAACTCATCTAAGAATGAAACATTCATGTCACCATAAAGTGTAAGCGCTAGAGAGCGAGGAATCGGTGTTGCTGTCATGATAAGAACGTGTGGTGTCAGGCCTTTCTTGCTTAGGGCGTCTCTTTGCAACACCCCAAATCGGTGCTGTTCGTCAACAACAATTAGTCCCAACTTTGAGAACTCTATTTTCTTTTGAATAAGAGCGTGGGTGCCGACAATTATTTGTGTTGTTCCATTTGCAATGCAACTACGTATTAGAGATTTTTCTTTAGCGGTTCCAGAACTGGTGACAAGTGCTATTGTTATATTTAAAGCTTCGCAGAATGGGCGGATACTCAGAAAATGTTGTTCAGCTAGAAGTTCGGTTGGGGCCATAAGTGCAGTTTGACAGTTGTTGTCTACTCCTGTGAGCAAAGCGATTAGAGCTACCACGGTTTTTCCACTTCCCACATCGCCCTGAAGGAGCAAGTTCATTGGTTCATTTCTTTCCAAGTAGTTCATGATCTCTCCGAGTACTCTTTTTTGCGCCTGGGTCAAATCAAACTTTAGGAGTTTGAGAAATTTGCGGATAATTTCTCCGCGAGTTTTAAATGGTTGCCCGCATTCCTCAACTTCTAGGCGTCTTTTTTTTAACGCTAAAGAAAGTTGGAGTAGAAAAAATTCTTCAAAGATCAACCTTACTTGAGATGGATCTTGAAATTTTTCCAGAAGTTTGATCGAGGCATCGTTAGGGGGGAAATGTNCCCTTTGAAGAGCTTTGCTCCTAGTGAGGAGTTTGTACCGTTTTATTATTTTTTCTGGAAGAAACTCGTNGANAANATTTTTATAGTCATCGACTACGTTTTTCATGATTGTCCTTAAAGACTTCAGGTGCAGGCCCTCGGTCGAATGATAGACAGGAACGATACNGCCAATTTCTAGTGACTCTGAACTTTCATCTGATTGAATTTCAGTATTTGGGTGAATGATTTCGAGCCCGCCGCCTCGTTTGTTTTGGGTAGGTTTCCCTGAAAAGATTACTTCTCTACCTGCTTTTATTTTTTCTTTCATGTAAGTTTCATTGAACTGGAACCATTTGACACGGACAAAGCCACTGTCATCTTGCACTAAGGCCTCGAATATTTTTCTGCGGCGTCCAATGCGAATGGTTCCTGCATCAATAACTTTTCCGAAGAAGGAAACCNTTTCACCAGGAACAAGTTCGATGATTTTTTTTANCTGGGTTCGATCTTCGTAGCGAAACGGAAGGTAAAAAAAAANATCGGAAACAGTCTCCAAATTGATTTTTTTTAGAAGGTCAGCTCTTTTGGGTCCGACGCCCTTGATGAATTGGAGTGGATCATCGAGGNTTTTTTTTTTAACTGCTGTGGGTTTACCGCTCATTAGTTTACTAGGCCAAGTATGATTATTGTGTGTGGGAGAGTATGTATGTTCTTTGGCAAAATATTTATAGTGCTATTAAATGGTGTTTAGCGAATAGGCTTAAGACAAGTAAATGTACTTTACTTATAAAAGGCGGCCTAATAAAAGTAAATTTGACATGGGTAGATCAGGGTTATACTCTTGAAACAGCGCAACGCAAGCAAAAACAATTAATTAGTCCATGGTTGTGCGATTGAGACTATGTGAGGGTGAGTAGAAATGTAAAAATGGGTTTTTTTTATGAATCTGGCAGACATAGCCAATGCGGTAAAAAGTTATCATCCCAATGCGGACCTAGATATCATATGGGGCGCCTATATTTATTCTGCCAAGGCTCACCAGAATCAGCACCGTCGTTCAGGCGCAGCTTATATTTCCCACCCTCTTGAGGTTGCGTTTAATCTGACACGATTGAGAATGGATGAGCAGACTATTGCTGCTGGTTTATTACATGACACGATTGAAGATACCCTCCTAACAGCAGAAGAGCTTCGAAGTTTTTTTGGTGACGAGATTTATCATTTGGTAGAAGGTGTTACCAAAATCAGTCAAATTCAATTTTCCAGTAAAGAAGAAAGCCAAGCTGAAAATTACAGGAAGATGATCCTCGCCATGTCAGAGGACATTCGTGTGGTCTTAATTAAACTTGCCGATCGAGCGCATAACATTAAAACTCTCGGGTCGCTTAGTTCGGGTGATCAACAGCGTATAGCACGTGAAACCCTAGACATCTTCGTTCCCATTGCTAATCGTTTGGGTATCGGATGGATGAAAGATGAGTTGGAGGATGGCGCGTTCATGTACATGATGCCCGATGAACATGAATCGATTCGTGTCGAATTGGCTAGTGGTCAGAATTTACGAGAGTCCTATGTTGAAAAAGTTCGGACTATTTTAGAAAAAGAATTGGTGACATCGGGAATTACCGCGAAGGTGGTCGGGCGCTCCAAACATTTATACGGTATCCATAAAAAAATGGAACAACAAGGGATTGAATTTAACGATTTGTACGATCTTTCAGGGTTACGAATATTAACAACTTCCCTGAAAGATTGCTATTCAGTTTTGGGTCAGGTCCACTCACTATGGAAGCCCATTCCCGGCCGGTTTAAAGATTACATCGCGATGCCTAAACCAAACCTATACCAATCTCTTCATACTGCAGTAATTGGTCCCGAAGGAGAACGAGTGGAGGTGCAGATTAGGACTGAAATAATGCACAGGGTTTGCGAGGAAGGAATCGCTGCTCACTGGCAATATAAGGAAGAAGGGAAACTTAAAAATAAATCTATGGTTCAGCAGTTGACTTGGGTTCGTCATCTCTTGGAAACCCATAAAGAGCTTACGAATCCAAAAGAATTCATAAGCTCTTTTAAGGTGGATTTGTTTTCAAATGAAGTATACGTTTTTACACCAGAAGGTCGTGTTGTTCCTCTACAACGCGGGTCCACCCCAGTGGACTTTGCGTATGCGGTTCATACTGACATTGGGGACCACTGTTCAGCAGTCAAGATCAATGGGAAAATAGTTTCATTGCAATATAAACTGAAGAATGGTGATCGGGTTGAAATAAAAACAGATAAAACTCAGAAGCCTAATCGGCATTGGCTTACATTTGTAAAAACATCTAAAGCTCGAAGTAAGATTTTACACTTTATCAACTCTGTTGAAAAAGAGAAAAGTCTTAGCCTGGGTATGGCTATGTTGCGTAAGAATTTGGCAGAATATAAAGTTGATCCCTCGGAAATTTTACAAGGAAAATTTTTTAACGAGGTACTTCGCTCAAGTGGATTTGCCAATCTTGAGAGTTTGGTAAGAAGTATTGGTTTGGGTAAAGTCTCAACTCATCAGCTAATTGTTAAACTTTTGCCTAGAGAAAAAATTGAGGAGAAGGAGCGAAGAGAAGCCGACCAAGTAAAACTACGTGAGAAGGCTCCTGATCTGGCTGGAGCTGCCAGCCTGAAATGTTTTGATGATGATATCCATTTACGTGTGAGCAAGTGCTGCCACCCTGTTCCAGGAGACTCCATCATTGGTTATATCACCCGTGGACGAGGAGTAACGGTCCATCGCATTGATTGCCGCAATCTTCAATCGCTGGGGAACGAACCTGAAAGATTTGTTGATGTTGTTTGGGGAGATTACGCTAAGGCGGCGCATTCTGTCCGCATTTCAATTATAGCCGAGGACAAACCTGGCCAATTGGCAGAAATAACTCGTGTCTTAGCTTCATGTGATATTAATATTACACTCGCCAATATATGCCAAGGACCCGACCAAAGAGCTAATTTTGATTTTTTCATTGAAGTAAATGACCTCCAGCATTTGAAACAGTTGTTTTCGGAGGTGGCTAAAGTACCTGGGGTTATCCAGGTTAATCGGGTCGAGGACAACCGTGTGGGGGAAAATAGGGAGTAGAGAAACAAGAAATTTAGGATAGCCGTTTTAACTAAAGAGAGAACTTTGATCGAGACACATAATGAAACGATCAAATTATCTTTATTACTTTTCCTGCCTTTAGGCATCTAGTACAGACTTTCATGTTTTTTATGGAACCTTGATACTGTCCTTTTATTTTTTTGAGATTTGGGTTCCACCGGCGTCTGGTTTTATTGTTTGCGTGACTGACATTATTTCCAAAAAGAGGCCCTTTATCACATACATCACATCGTTTAGCCATTCATTTACTCCTTAGATACACAAAACCGATTGTTTAACGAGAAGGTTGATGCTAGCATACAGGCGAAATTGGGGCAAGTGATTTTGGAAAAAATATGTTAATCACAAAACAGACCACTATTGAACAGATAATCAGCTCTTGCCCGGAGACTGTGAAGTTTTTCAATGATCTTCAGATGAGTTGTGGTAGTTGTTTTGCTGTCAAATTCGATACGCTCGAAAACGGGGCATTGATGCACGGTATGGACGTAAATGATTTAATCACACGCCTTAACCAATTCATTTCTTCTTGCCCCACCAGTATTGAGCCTGGTCACTAGCATTGACTGTCAAATGCTTCCACAGATAAAAAACAGTATTGAAACGGGCTTCCTAGGAAGATTGGTAGGTTTGGAGGCGTGACAAAACTTAAATCATAACCCCACAAAAAGTGGGTCAAAGTAACTTCAAAAGCTAGCCTGAGGGCTTCGTATTGAGGTTTAATCTAAGTTAGTCGAGGAACTTAGACTCAACTATGATATCTTTTAAGATTTTTCCGGCTAGTTCGTTACTGTCAACGTGAAAGCTTCCCTCGGCGATTGCGGCCTTAATTCTATCAACTTTATCCACTCTAATATCGGAAGAGTTTTTAACGGCTTCGTGAGATTTTTGTATGTCCTTAGCCTTTGAAGATAAAGCGATATGCTCGCCACCCTGAGCTCCTTTAGCACCGGAAGTGGCACCAGAAACATCTGCTTTANCCGTTTTTTCTCCGGTGACCTTGATCCGGTCCTGAATTGCTTTCCCTTTGNCTTTAAAATCATTTCCAGGAATTTCCATAANTACACCTAGCTTGTTGTAAGTTGTTGTAATCTTTTAAGTTATTTTTTCAGCTAGGGCCTTTGCCTCCACAGCTTACTTCAAGGCCAACACGCTAATTAATTT
>JGI26247J51722_1000454_pt1 | contig 17534 bp, 25 predicted proteins | sample SaaInlV_100m_DNA_2_FD_51722 | JGI IMG/M metagenome (IMG submission 51722)
TCACGCTCTGTTTTGACGTTAAGCAAGCGGCGCGTTGACATATGAACGTGGCAACCGCAACCGCCACGCGATGATGAACGCTCTGGAATAGTCGCGCCGCCACGTACTGAGCTATTGAACATTTCCTCAACTGCCGCCCACGCAAAGGCGCAATCAACTAAAATGGGCGAATTGGTTTCACTGTTTACAACACCGCAATCAGAACATGTTGTGAAGCCTTCAACACCATCCCTCTGATATTGGCTTTCTTGTGAAGACGGTGTGATATTGCCTGAAAACTCAGGCTCAAAACCGAATGGCAAGGCGTTCTCTGTGTGGATTTGTACTGGCATTTTTTACTCTCCTATAAGGCGAACGGGTTATTCCGTGTCGCTCTTTATATATATAGCCCTATTTTCAACCTGCCTGTCAACACCATTATCACGAAATGTTTCAACCTGTAACATCAAGTGATAAAACTTACCATTGGTCAATTTCCAAACCGTTGGTCAGTTTTCAAAACATTCAGTCAATTTCCAAACCGTTGGAAAGCCGAACAATTGTTCGGGTTTGTATGTGCGTGGTGGTGTTGCGGATACAAAAAGGGCCGAGGTATATAATACCCCGACCCCGACCCCGATTGATCCCGACCCGATCCCGAAGGCCCGACCCCGAAGAGTCAGGCCCGATTGTTAAACCCGATCAATGCGAGCTAGACTAGCTTCAATCTCTTGTATCCCGACAAGTTCTGACTCACTGATTGAGTAGGGGCTATGCTGCACCACATGGTCAACACGCCTAGACATTTCATCACCCAGCCAATCAATAGCCTCATACTCTTCATTGAACGTCTTAACCGTTGGGTTAGGGTCAAGACTATCTACTGCATATGTTACTTTCCACATATTATGCCTTCCTTATGCTGTTGAGTGTGCAGGATCGGTAATGAGTTCCCAAGGTCACGGTTACATCAATATCTTTGTCGATATAGTTCGCTACCTCATAACCTAACATGCTGTTCTTAGGTGTACGAAACGTCCATCCTAGATCCTTGTTCGGGCTATCCATGATTGCCAGTATATATTGAGGATTACCAGCATAGGAATTTTCTAGCCGTTCGATAAGTTTAATTCGTCCAGTATGTTCTGTAATGTTCTTCATTATTCTGTCTCCCGCTTGTAAAAGAAGTCACCCGTTGTCCATACGCACAAGCTGTCATGCTTGCGCGTTCTGATTTGCGCGTAATACTCAGCGCAACCGTTCGGCACATTGTCTGCATATTCTAGCTCAAGTTCGCCGCAATATAGCTTGTCAATCTCTTTTGAAACCAACGCTTCAATGTCTAGCTTTTCGTATGGCCCTAGACGGCGATTGCAAAGTAACTCGCCGCTTTGGTTGTGTTCAATTGTTAAAAACATAGCATATCCTCCGTTTGCTAACACCTATATAACATGAGTCAACTACCAGGTCAACAAGTATTTTAAATAAACATACCCGGTACAATCTAACCGGGCCGGGCGACTCCGGGCGATCCGGGTAAGTAAACACGAACAATTGTTCGGGTTCTCTTCCGGGCAAAAAAATACCCGGTGAATTAACACCGGGTAAAAGTTTATGCGACTTCTGTTTTCCCCGCTTCGTTTGCCGCAACCCGAAGGCAATAATCATCAAGCCCGAAGTCCCGATACCCTTCTTCGATCATGTCGAAGTAGTGCTGACTTGGAGGCCCGACGTAGTTTTTGTTGTTCATTTCATACACTAACCAGCCGCCGTTAATCTTCCGACGATTGTAAAGCGTTGGATACCCTTCCAATATATCCAGTGCTTCTAGGCAACTAGGCGTAATGGCCCATAGCGCAACGGGGCATATGCTGTCCCGATCCCGAACAATGTCAGCGACCCCCCGAAAGACTAGCCGAGTGTCGGGCAGGTAGAACCCGCCCATCGGTTTCGCTAACGGACAACGTGCTTCCATTGCCCGACGATTCGTATTCATGCCATAAGCCATATAGAGCATCATGTTTACACCGACACCCGAAGTTCATCTAGTTCCGCCAATGACATAATTTCATATTCACCCACGCTACGGATTTTCTTTCCGTTGTGGAAAAGCCATTGCATAGTGTGTTTTTGGCCTATGCTGAAATCTGAATAACCGAATACATTAAGCATACCGTTGATACGTTCCCGCGTTGTTACTGTAGGCCAACCAGCCAAAGTAAACTGCACAAGTCCATGATCGTAAGTATCCTGTTGGCGGTGCGCTATCTTGTTACCGTGCAGCCAAACAGTGTTGCCGTCCGTATTAGTCCGCTGCGCCGAAGCCTTCTCACCTTTTAAGAAAGCGGACATGATTTTCTGCGTTTCTTGTCTCATGTGTCTGTCCTTTCATTTACTAGACAAACAACACTTATCCCACATTATCCCACATGTCAACAATTAAAATAATAAAGTTGAAATAAAAAACCCCCGCCGTTGCAGTGCGAAACCTAGCCGAGCGGGGGTAGTTGAGTAAAGAGGAGTAATGCAGCGCCAAGATGCCTGACCCCGACCTGTTTGTCAAACGCGAACAATTGTTCGGGTTGTGGTGGAGGGGGTCAAGGTCTGTCAACGGTTGACCCCCGGCGCTACCCGGAACCCGGAGTGTACCCGGCATGTTTCCCGGAACCCCGATCCCGAACAATTGTGCGGGTTCCCCGACCCGGCCCGATCCCGGCCCGATTGCAGGCAACCGGGGGTAAAAGAGTTAACATAATACTTGTTCGTGAGAGGGGGGCTACAGAACCCGAACAAGTCTTCGGGTATCCCCGACCCCCGAAAGGCCCGACTTGGCCCTGTAAGGGCGCTCTGACGGCCCCGACGGTGGGTCTGCGGCCCTACCCGCCAAGCCCAGACCCGCTCAGTGCGGCTTTTCGCTAATTTCTGTTAAGTGTTCGGGTTCTACTGGTTCAGGTGTTACATCGATCATTCGGCTTTTAGCCCGATCCATGATGACTTGCAGTTTTTTAGTGATTTCGTCTTTATCCATGCTGTCTATTTTTTCGTGCGTTACGTGGCTGCGGTTGACCATGAGGCCGGTTACTTTGAGTCGCAGTTCTTCTGCTTTGATTGCTGCGCTATAGTTACCTGCGGCCCATGCTTCATCGCGGAGCATTTGCATATCCCGAACAGATTTGGTTATGTTGACTCCATACTTTGATTCTAGTTCGACGCGCATTTCTTCTAGGCGTTCCCGAACGTGTGGTGTGTTGAGTAGCTGCACGGCTTGCACATTTGGATGATTGTATCCTGCTGCTCTGGCTGCTGCTGTTTGTGTCATGTCTTTGTGCAGGAAGTTATTTAAGAATGTTTGTTGCTGCGGTTTAAGTGAAGGCCCGTTTGGATTTTTTTCCCCGACTTTTGGCATGCTGCGAATCCCTGCTGTAGTGTCCCCGACCAATAGCACATTATCCCACAAGCACGCAAGTCCTTATCACGGTATTGACTGCATTAGATTAACATCAAGGGGGGGTAGTATATATACCCCCCTGTAAAGGGGGTACCGTGCTTACCGTAAAATAACCCATTGATTTTATTCAACAATCTACGGTAAAACGGGTTTTTACCGTGCTTACCGTAAATCGTTAACTCGTTGATATTGTTTAACATTCTACGTTACGTTAAGCACGGTAAAATTTAACGTGGATTTTTTTACCGTAAATTATCCAATGAAATCAATGGGGCGGTTTTTCGTGAAAATGGCTATTATTTTATTTACATTTGCTATTGACACTAGGACTTTCTGGGATTAGATATGGTGTTATCTTTTATAGCAAAAGGAAAATGACAAATGAAACTACAAGAGATATTTGACGCAGCCTCGGTTCATTTGATGGGCATGGAAGGTCCATCTTTGGACATGGACGGTGACGCTTGTGTGTACCGTGGGTATGACGATGATTGCGAGTTCAACGGTCAGAAGTGCGCGGTTGGCTTGTTCATTGATGACGAGCATTACAGCTCTGATTTAGAGGGTCAAGGTATAAGCGGTGGACAGGCTGTTGCTGACGCTGTTGCGGCGTCATGGGGTCAAGATGACTTAACTGTCGAACAGATAAGTTTGTTGGCTGATTTACAGAACGCGCATGATTATACGTCTAGGGGCAGTTCATTAATCCCTGACCATACTTGGTCTAAGAACATTGTTGCCGCTTTAGACGGTGTAGCCACCAAGTTTCACCTACGCTTTGATCCGAAGGGGGCCAGCGCATGAGGTATGATTTGAAGGACATGGCGTGGTCGGTAGTTGTACTGCTGACCATTGCTGCAATCACGTTCGTCATTTTGGCGATGTAACTAGCAGAAAGGATGCTAACGATGGAGTACAAGATTAATTCTGGGGTTCCGATCCCTGACGTTGTTTCGGGTAAGAAGAGGGGCAGGGGCAAGTGGCAAGTTTTGCTTTCGTCTATGTCTGAGGGCGATTGCGTTGATGTGCCTCTCAGGTCGTATAACAGCATTTACGTTGCTGCGTCCCGATTGGGCATTACTTTAATGAGCAGACGCGAGGCTGATGGTTTAGCTGATGAATTTGTTCGCATTTGGCGTGTGTCAGATGGATGATACTGTTCACATTCCTTACATTGTTGATCGTTTGGACGAGATTATTGATCTTTATGAAGCTGAGGATGATTCGTTAAGCGCGGTTGAGGAATTGCGCCGTGAGTTGATTTTCAACATGGGTGTTAATTCGTTGGCCCGACATAAGGATCAGGACAAGAAGATATTGGATGGGTCGTATTTCCCGCCTGTCATTAAGCTGCGGGGTGTTCCAGATGATGATTGATTGCCCTGAGTGTTCACATTCTGACCGTAAGGGTGAGGTAGAACACGAACAATTTAAGATGACTTCATACGGTGTTTACGAGCCGTTTGGGGTTTGGAAGACTTGTGAGAACTGTTCTGGTTCTGGCGAGATTGAAGCCGATTAAAAGGATGAATGTAATGGCTGATAAGAAGAAAAGAAACCTTACGTCTACAAAACGCGCTATGTTGCGCTGGACGGGTAAGGAGATTGACCAGTTGCTTGAGTACAAGGCAACGGGTTTTAAGCACAGCGAGATTGGTGAGCTTATGGGTCGATCTACAAAGTCGATCAATGTTAAAATGTCCAAGATACGTCTTGGCGTTGAGAAGGCGAGTAATCCTGTTGAGGATTTGACGCCATTCCAGAAAAATCTGGATGAAACGTTGTTTGGGGGAGTTTCCCCCGATGACAAGCCGAAGCGCAAAGATGCTGGGAAAACTCGCGGCCCATATAAGCCCCGCGTAACGAAACTGTCTATGGTTTCCGAACCGACACCCGTAGATACGTTTTCTGTGCCTAAGAAGGCTGTTTATGTGGCTGTGGTGGTAGCTTTGACTATCGCTGGTTGGTATCTTGGCCGCGTGTCGTAGTCAATATCGTTGGGGGCGGCTGTCTGGTGTAGAACAAAACAGTTGACCGCAGGTAAGCAGGTTGATGTTATACCGCCCCCACAATTTGTTTATCATTTGCAGCGAAAAGGAACAACAAGATGAGCGATAAATTTAACAGTAACCAAGAGAAAATGAAGTTTTTTGCCAGCAAGTTTGCTGCGATTGATGAGCGTTTGCCTAAAAGGGCCAGCCCAGAAATGATAGCGTATATGTTTTTCCACATTGTAGCTGGTTACGGCATGCAAGATTCATGGCCTGACATTATTTCGGTTGTTACTGACGTGTTGGGCGATCTTGATGATGATGAGGAATGCACTTGCGATAAGTGTAAGACAAAAATGATTGAGTCGGCTATGGACGATGCGGATAGTTTCTTGGATAATGTTTTAAATTCCAAACCTAGCGGGTGATTTGTGCAACCAGAAGATTTAGAAAGAATTGCGGCGGGGCTTCTTAACGAAGTACCCGCTAATTTTTCGACTGCTGACTTACGCGATTTAATAGTCGAACTTTTGTTCGGGTTAGGCGTGAGTCCATCAGATTTGCCGATGTTTTGTTTGTTGCTGATTGATAAATATGTGGCGGATAATAAGATAGAAGAGTCCCGAAGATAGTGTTTTGTGCATTTACTTATGACCTCAAGTAGTATATTAGTTGTCGCTCTAGTAAACAGAGAGAGGACTAATACATTGACTATAGGAAGAAAACTCAGGGCAATGATAATGATAGATTATTTAATTCCCCGCGATGATTATCATGCTGCGGCTTCAATTAAGGACGATATTGCCAAGTTGATGCACGAATATTCTAAGAACCATGACAACGTAGTTGTGACAGAGGAGAAGTTGGAGGACGGTTCTGTTGAGCGCAAAAAGGCGATTCAAATTACACTTAAAGATCGTCGCGGCGAGAGACAGCCCGACCTTGAACAAATAAAATATAGAACAGTATAAAGAAAAACCCCGCCTAATTATGGGCGGGGTTTGGTACTTTCAACATGTTGCGTGGGATTATCTATAGCGACTTCCCATTCGCGGCAATGGTTTAGACGGGTTTCTATCGGGCCATTCGTACAGTGCTTCACCGTGCATTGGTCTTGATGTTAGGTGTCCTTCTTTTACGAGGCTTCGTAGTAGTTGTTGCGCTGCATCGTCTTTGATTTGCATTTTTCTGGCTAGGTCTTTGATTGTCCAAGCGTCCCTAGTTTTTACTGCATCGAAGGCCACAGCCATGAGGTCTACCTTGGCCCCGTAGTTACGCCCGACGATAGCTTGCGTTGGTTGTGCTACTAGCTGATGACGTAGGTTTTCCACTCTTGCTAGTTCTTTCCATTGTTCCAGTGCTGTCATATTTTTTTCCCCCATGATCTTAGATCACTAACATATCGTTCTAGTTCTGTACGCGCTATCCATAGATCGTTTTGTGCGTTGGGTAGTGGGCTTTTTTTGAAGGTTTCGTCTTGCAGTCTATCGACTCTGCCGCGCAGGAACTTTAGTTCTGATTCCTGCGCGGGTGTTAGGCCCGTTTCTAGTCCCACATTGCGTCCCCTTCTAGGACGATTGCAGGCCCGACTAGCCTGCGCCCAGCGATCATGCTGGCTTGAATATTAACGGGAAGATCGTGCATTAGACCTTCTTCGTTAATTATGAGTTGCATTTTTTCTGGGTTCATTAGTGGAACCATTTCCACCAGCCCCCCGACAATCGCTTGCGCCTCTTCTAGCGTAGGCCGTTTGTCTTTAAAGAAGTGTAACATTTTTTCTGCCATTTTGTATCCTTTGCTAAATGGGTCTTATTTAAGAATTTTACACAGCAATATCAGGTACTTAAAAATATCCCTGTGCAATTACGGCGTTATTTCCCAAAACGGATTTAAATGCGTATTTCAATCCGTTCCCAAGGATTAGCACATCATGGCATACAGGTCAAAGGTTTTCTCGCGCTGTTCTGGCTTCATATTCGCCACGGCTTAACGGCCCACCTGTAACGCCCAACCACTTAGACACGCCCGACTGTGTTAGCCTGTAGGTATCAACGCGCCCTGCCTCTTGCAGTGCTGTTATGGTGTTTTTAACTGTGCTTTCTCCAATGTGCTTCAGTGCTATCACGCATGGTTCACCTGACGAACTTGTTCGGATTGCTTCATGCGCTCCGTCATTAGCGCCGCCTTTTGTGACTGCATTTCCGTCAGCTTCCATCATGGCTAAGAAGTCGAACATGTGTTGGAGTCTGTTTCTGACCGCGTCTGACAGCGCCAAGTTGCGTATATCTTCTGACCTATCTTCTAACAAACCTGTGTTCGGGTTTCGGATAAAGTGTCTTATGTCCCGATTAGCTGGCCCGTTGGCTTTGACCACAGCGCCATCGAACACGGTGTTACGTGCATAATCCACGTTGAGGTCTTTACATCGCTGTCTGCCTAGCCGTTCTTCTACGTTCCACACGGTAAATGCGCAGCGGACGCCATCAACGATAGCTGACGTACCCCGAATGAGATTACGCGCTTGTTCTGGTGTTGTGACGGGATCGTTGTCTTTGATTTTAGCCATGTGGTGATTGACCATGACTGTAGCGCCTGTTTCAGTTGAGATTTGCGCCAGCATACCCATAAATGCGGCTCCTGCGGCTGGATCAGCGTTTACATCTGCGTGTACGAATGACGCCATTGGGTCGATAACCAGCAGTGCGAGATTTTGCATTTCTAGGATTTGATCGTAGATGCGTCCAAACTCTTCGCCCATGACATAGCTGTTGTCGATCTTTTGCATGATTGGAAACACACCGCCGAGGTTTGGTAACGGCAGGATTTTTAAATTGTTCGGGTATTCGCGGCGCTTACCCATAGGGTCCATGCGTTCAATCCGCCTGTGCATTTCGTCTTTATCATCTTCTGCGGATAGAATGATTGCATCCCCGAATGTGGATACCATGCCCCCGAAAGCTGATTGCATGGGTTCGCCCGATGCGACTTTCATTGCTAGGTCTAGGGTCATCATGCCTTTACCGCTATCGCCAGCGGCGGCGAATATAGTTGGAACGCCTAGCGGTATTGTGCCGTTGATTAGGTACTCTTGTTCGGGTGCGCGACCTACAAAGTAAGTCCCGATGTTTAGGCTATCGTCCAGCAGGTGTATTGGCTTTTTGATTTTGCTTTGGCTACTGCGGATAAACCTGTGAATGTCAAATTGTTCGTCTAGTGCGTCTGCGGCATCCCACTTTTCGGGCTTTCCGAATGGCGCACGTAGCATGAGAGTTGATTTGGCCCCTGCATCTTTGGCGAGGCGTTCTACGAGTGCAGCCAAGACCCGACCCGCTTTATCGTTGTCAGGCCAGAGGATTACGTCTTTACCCTCAAGTGGTGAGAAATCAAACTTATGGGCGACACGTTCCGATAGCATGCCTGCGCCCCCGATAGTACAGGTAGCTGCAAAGCCCATGCTGGTTAGTGCATCAGCGCATTTCTCGCCTTCCGCCCATACAACGGTATTAAATGCCAAAATGTTCGGGATGTTATATAGGGGTCTTGGCTCTGGAAGACCCATGCGCCCGTTCATAAACTGGCGGAATTGTTTTTTAACTTCGCCGTCTTCGCTTTCTTCCACGTATTTACGGACTGTAACAAGCACAACGCCGTCAGCGTCAGTGTATGTATATTCATCATCGTATGGCGTATCTAAATTGTAGACCTTTTTTGCGCCTACTTGTTCGGGTTGTTGCAGCGTAATTGGTTCCGGGCTTGGTATGTTGGCAAGTTCGGGTTTGATTGGGTTTTCTGGCGCTGGCTCTTGTGTCGTTCCGAGGAACGATTGATAGTGCGCGGCGACTTCTCTGCTAGTCCAGCCCCGACCTTCCATGAGGATTTTGGTTATACCCCCGATGCCATCACCTGTGGCCCAATCCTGACCGCGCATAAAGTTAGGGCCATGAATATCTATATTGATTTGCAGCGAACTACCTGCTTCGCCTTGGAACGACCCGATCATAAATGTAGTGCCGTGACGCACACCATTTGGGTATGTATCGAACAAATCTTGAAGCTGTGTTGTGCGTGGCACAAGGTTAGAAATTTTATCTGTAAGCTGGCTAGTTGTGTTGCCAAAGCGTAATATTGTCATTATGTTGTCCTTATCACTCATCCTGATACAAAATGTGGGGTGTTCCGATCAGCCTTGGAATGCCCCACTATTGTAATTATTCCCCCCAGCACGAATCCTGAAACTCACAGAACTTGCAAAGAAAGAAATCTTTGCTTTGTGCGATGCGTGGTAGAATGTCATTTGCTTTCGCAGCCGTCAAGATATTTACTGCCCTATCGCTGGCTTCCTGCGCAAGCCCTTGATCGAAAGGGATTATTTCATAGTATATCTCGCTGGTGTTTTTATTCACTACGGTAAACAAACAAGGTGTTTCTGTTAACTCCATGTAGGCTTGGTACAGTGCCACTTGGGTAGCATACACTGGATTTGCCTTAGCAACGCCGTGCTTTTCAAACGCTCTAAACTTATTGTCATTGGCTGATTTGCATTCCCACAGCATAGGATATGGCGCTTTTACGGGACCATCACAGACTACGCCGTCTATGTGACCGCGTATTTCACCGTCAGCGATTGAGAACCCGAACTGTTCACCCATTTTGTCTTCTGTGCGTAGGTCAAACCCTGCGTCCTGTATCCACTTGGCGGCATAGTCTTCGATATTATGACCGAACTGAAATATCCGCAGTGTTCGTGCAGTAAATTCCTTGCCACTATCAATGGGTTTGTTGAGGTATCGGTATTGTATTTTGCGTGAGCATTCATCACCGATACTGGATGCACCGATATACTTACGCCGTTCCCGTTTCTTTTCTCCTTTAACGATCCCCTGATCCACAGCCTCTTTAATTTGTTCGGCTATTGGGTCTGGTTCCCTAGAATGGGATTGAAGTAGAAGGCCAACTGCCTGTTGACTTATAGTAGGATTCTTCAAGGTTTCCGACATTTACTGTCTCCGTAATTTTTTTGGATTCTTGCAGTGCAAATATCAACACTTGCACTTGTTCTTCTGTCAGGTCGCAGAACCGTGTACCCCAACCGAAGTATCCAAGTATGAATGACAACTCTTCGATTGGGTCTTTTGCTGATTCGTAATTCAATGGACTGTTCCCTCTTCTAACCCGAACAACTCTGCGGCTTTGTCGAATAGCCCCTCATCTGCGTCCGGGTTTTGAAATATAGCATCTGCTACTTTTTCTTTGTCCACGAATATTTTTGCGCAGCCACCGATGCAGAGTTTTTTGGAATGATTCATATGGTCATTTACTGCTTTTCCTGCGGCTTCGGTAACTTGTTCGCCATCGTTCCAATCCGATACAAAGGCGACAATTTTGTATTCTTCACATTCAAACTCGCTGTTGTCGTAAACTATGGCTGTTAGTTCAAGTTCTATCCGTGCCATCATCTCTTTCCTTTCTGATAGCCAACTCGCCACCACAGGCCATGTAACCACATGCGTCTACCCAGTTGTCAGGATTGCTTTTGTTAGATTTAAGCCGTGCTATTTTTAACAGCGTCATCATCACTGCAACGTCAGTAGATGTGAAATCCCATTCGCCGTTGAAGTAAATTTCCCACAACGCTGCTATGGACTCAAAGTTGTCTTCCATATCACCGTGTGTGGCGTCACGATCTTTGGTGACGTACTGCTTTGCCGTATCTAATATTTCTGCCCGTTTCATTCAGCTATCCTTTCCACTGCTGCGTCTATTTGTTCTTTGTTCCAAAGATAATTTAGCCAGCATGCGGCTTTGTATTTCGTCCATGAAAAATCCATTTCGTTGACTTGCACACCACCCCTGCGCAAAGCATTGCGTTGCTTGTCTGTGGCCCTCTCATTGAGCCAGCGTTTAGATTTGTTGGCACCGCTGCTGTCTTCTATTTCACGCATGAAGTCATCTGCGGCTGACATGGCTTGCACCTTACCACCAATGGCTACTGAGCGCACCTTGCGCCCGTTCTGAGCCTTGACTAGCCCAATAGATGTATCGCCCACTGTGCCGACTACGCCAAAGCCATTGAAGCCCATTGCCATGAGGCATGATCCATTGCCGAATATGTCCATCCATAGAAACGGCGATAGTTCCATGAGGTCGTATTCTGTTAGCAAAAATTCTACTAACTCTGTTTTTTCTTCGCCTATAAACTCATAGCCACACGATAAACATATCTTTGAACTTAAAGGGCTATGAAATCCGCATTCTGGACATTCTTTTGTTGGCGCTTCTGCGTTAGGGTCTTTGGGTCTACCATCAAGATTAGCTGCTTCATCTAGCGCACCATGAGTTAGAATGCTTCTGCCGAAGTCTAGCACAATACAGTCTTTCTTGATTTGGTCAGGATAAATCTCTGGGTCCAGAATGCGCAGACCGCGCCCAATCATCTGCACCATTGTTGATTTAAATGAGCAGGGTCTGGTTAGAATCACACAAGATACAGGCGGTGCATCAAAGCCTTCGGTCAAGACCGCTACGTTTACCACAACTTGTACGTCACCGAACTCAAGGTCATGCAGGATTTGTTTGCGTTCTTCTTTAGGCGTTTCTCCGATAACCATTTCAGCGTTTATATCGTTTTCAATAAAAACCTCTAAAAGATCGGTAGCATGCCGTATGGTTGAACAAAATATAACAGTCTTGCGGTCTTCTGCGTACTCTTGCCACTCAGAAACCACACGCTCGTTAATGACGCGCTTGTTCATTATTTGCTCGACCTCATCCATGTCGAAGTCATTACCGCGCCGTGTGACCCCTTCCAGAGCCTCTTTGACGCCAACGTCGATAACATAAGCCTTGGGCGGCACCAGAAATCCTTCACGTATCAACGTGGCTAATTCTATCTGGTGTGAGCAGTTGTTGAATACACTGCGCAGACCTTTACCATCCCCGCGATTGGGCGTGGCTGTAAAGCCTACCACTTCAACATGTTCATTGTCTTCTTTAACAGCATTAATTATTTTTATGTAAGTGTCAGCGGCTGCATGGTGGCTTTCATCTACAACAACCATGTCGAACTTTGGCCTGTGGCGCAGATTGTTTTCGCGTGACAGGGTTTGCACCATTGAGAATATGGTATCACCGTCCCACTTTTTAATCGTGCCATTGACGATACTGGTGGATATGTTCGGGTTTACCTTTAGAAACTTTTCGCGGTTTTGCGCTACAAGTTCGTCGCGGTGCTGCAACACAAGAATGCGTTTACCTTCTTGGTGACGTTTACCAATGAGCGCAGACAACATAATAGTTTTGCCTGCGCCTGTGGGAGCAACTACGATTGTATTTTTGTGGGTGTCCAGCGCATTTAATGCGTCTGAGATCGCCACCTCTTGATAGGGGCGTAATATCATTTGATTGTCCTCTTCGCTAAAAGAAAATTGGGGGGTTCACGGCCCACGGCCCCCCATCCGTGGTAGCAGGCGCGGAATGGCCTTGCCGCTACTACCTCTGCGCCCAGCTTGGCACGGGACTTCCAGCTTGAGGTGCTGGTGCCTGTGGTTGCTGGTATCCTGCTTGTGCTGCTGGCGTTGATTGCATTGGCGCTGACGCGGTAGCAATGAACCCCTTTTGATCTGGCGTTAACGCAGCCATCAATTGATTTTGATCGCTATACCCGTTGGTGCCTTTCTTAATGCCAATCTTGGCACAAATCTCCATAGCGTTCAAGTCAAACACGCCAGAGATATTTCTGCGCTGTTGGGCTTCGTCCGACATATCGCTGGCCTTTAGATTGTTTGCACTTTCCACAATCTGACGCAGTGTTCGCAGACCAATTTCTTTAGCCAACGGCATACCGCTCTTGCCCATCTTGTTGCCATCAACAAAGATTTTAGACCAGAACTTACGTCTGTCGAACTCACCGCCGATGCAAGTAAATTCTAGTTCCATCCACTTTGCGGCGGAACTTTGTGATTGCTTAAACCACTGGCCCTGACCAAACTCAGGCAGTTCAATATCGCCGCTTTTAACAACGATAACTGCACGACTGACTGCGCCGTTTGGAATGAGTGAAAACTCACGGTTGCCGCCATCATCTGCTGGTGTTTCATTAAGATTAAACATTTTTATTTCCTTCGCTTTGCTGCGTTTCTGGTTTTACAAAATCCAACGGTTTCCCATTTGCTGAAAGTTGTGAACTCATTTTGTCGATAAGTTTACCCAAGTGTGGTTCCTCAAGTGTAGCCAATCGACCAGACCTATCCTTGGCAGGATAGCCCCATTCATTCAATGGCTGACAGATAAATGCGCGGTACGGCCCATTTTCACCTGTTAGAATAGCCATTGTAATTACTTCATCAACAATTCCGGGCAATTCGCGCCCTGTCTTGCTGCCTTCAATCTGCAAGCTGTATTGCTTGCGGCTGTAATCATCTGTGGTTTCGTCTAAGATGCCCACAAAGATTACATTCTTTTCGCGTATATGCTGCAAGTGAGTTAGCCACTGCATCATTTCACGACCATGCAAGCCATATGCTGCACGGGTATCCAGTTTACCTGTGCGGTCAGACCGCGACTCTGGTTGTTGCTGGCACCATGAAAAGCACAAGCGCCCTGCTACTGTGATTGAGTCCACAAACAGCGTGTCATACTTTGCTACTAGCGCAGTTGGATCACCCTCTTCTGCACACAGAAAATCATAGTGTGCTTGGCTGTATGGCTGATCTTCTGCCAGTGACGGGTTTGGCCCACCAAGATAGCATGCAAGATCACGACACTCAGGCCATGACTGCGGACGCATCACATCAATGGGATGCCCTTCGATTGCTGAGTCACCAGCTTCTAGGTCAACGAACAATGTGCGTTCGCCCAGAGTTCTAGCGAGTGTGGTTTTACCCACACCGCTTTGACCACAGATCACAATCTTGTGACCTTTCTTTTCAGATAACCGTTGATCGGCTGTGATAATTTGAAAACCCATTACTTGTCCTCGACTTCTACTGTAAAGCGTCCGACTTCTGTAGTACGGGCGGCTTCTAGTGTTGCTTTGATTGCGGGTGGAGCAGTTGTATACTTGCGCTCTTCCACAGCGTAGGTCAGCTTTGCGTAGTGCTGTGCATTCTCAGGCGTCATGCTGTTGAATGTGTCACGCANTACGTCTTGATCCCAAGTGACCTTTTTACCAACGTTGACTTTCATAGCNACATTGCCCTCGACAATNTGCGCAGTACCAAAGTCTTTACCGTCTGCCCGTAGCGCATCACGCGCCAATGGCAGAAATAAATCTGATAGTTGATCGTCTACGTTTTTGAGTTCGGCACGAAGGTCAGTGATTACTGACTTGAGTTCGTCGCGCCGCTCAAACAGTTCCATACTGTTCATGCGTATATTCCTTCTTTGCTACAAGTTCCCAATACCTAGCAAGTGCTGGCATACGTGTCAACTATTTTTTTTGGTTAAATATATTTCAATGCCTAAACAAGCCTTCATCAGCTTCTTTTTTAGTTTAAATTCAGGGGTTTCCACGCCTTTTGCATCTTCAACAATTTGTTCCCACACGCCATCTTTGTTCTCGCGTTCGTATCTAAAGTCGGCAACATAGGCGCATATCTTCTGGTCATTAACGATCAGATTGAACCTGACTTGCAGTTCCAAGTTTCTGACCGTGCCAGCCCGTTCTAGTGCGTGTAGATATAAATAGCGTTCTGATTCCCACTTTGAATCGAACTTGATGTTGTGAACCACAACTTTCTTATTACCGTACTTGGGCCTTGACCCAAATCTTCTGGGATTATATGGTCTTTGTGACGCCATGTTTGGGAAAGGAACCTTTATGCCAAATCCAAAAGAATACAAGTCTGTTGGCCTTACAACAGAGGCATACGATAAATTGAAATATGTTGCAGCGCAAGAGGATCGACCATTGGGGCGTCAGCTTTCAAGGCTGATCGACGTTGCTTACATGCAGATACAGAACGCCAAGCGTGGTTATAGACCCGCCAGCACAGGCGGCATTGGTTCTGCATCTACTGTCATGGAACTTGAAGACTAAAGCAGCCCTGCGCTTCCCAAACCGCCAAGTAAAGTAGCCGCCGCCGCAGGGTTTTGGGCGGCTCTTTCTCGTAGACTAGGTTGCTGTCCCGGTATCATTTGTTGTTCAGGCAAACTTCCCGGCTGCACATCTGGAACACTTGTTCGGGTTTGTGGCTTTGGAGCCGGGGTATTCATTTTTTCCATTTGATTGCCCAGCAAGGCAGTGGCTTGGTTTGTAGCTGTGGTTATTCCTTCATCAATGGTCTGCGGAATACCTTGCACTATCACACCGCGAAACGCATCTGCCATAAGCTCACCAGCTATTTGTCTTCTGGTTCTCAGGTCTGCCCCAGCACCTTGTTTTTTGTATTTCTTTAGAAAAGAACTGTAAAATGGACCTGATGAAAACACCCGACCCACAACACTTAAACGCGCTATAGTTCCAAGGTTTTCCAACGGGTTAGCTGCAATGTTCGCAGCCACAAGATCACCACCACTGGCTGATTCGCCTAGCAGCTTCATAATCTTGCCAAACTGTTTCATATCTGCGGCGGTATCTGGGCCATATATTTCTATCAGCTTGGCTTCGTTTTTAGCCAACCTATCACCAAATTTTGCAAATTGATTTTTGTCTGTCAGAAAAGTTTTGTCAAAGTCACCGATCAAATCATCCATGTACTTTGTTTGGATTCTGGCTATTTGTGCTGCGCCATCAGGTCTAGCGCGAAGAACATTAAACAAACCTTTAACATCTTCTGCTCTCATCGCACTGTCTGATATAAAGTTTGCGGCTTCAGTATCAGTTAAGTTGCCGTCCGCTAACTTTTTGTTAATTGTGTTTCTTTGGAACGTAGCCAATTCACTTGATTTTTTCCTTAAATCTTTGAGCAAACCTATAGCTGGCAGATCAGCACCAGCGTCTGTAAAGTTTTTAATTACACTTTCGTCTATGTTTTTTAAAGACAACACGTTTAATTGTTCGGCTAATCTTCTGACTTCATCAGCATTAGCGCCAAACAATTCGTCCGCAGTAGAACCCAAGGCATCTACTTTTTCTTTAAACCTGCTGGCTGAAAACTTGCCTGAAGTGGTGTTCATAGATTTGTTCAGGTTTGTGCGCAGCCATTGCGCAGCTATTTGTTCCCTGATTGGTGCAAACGTACCTGCCCCGATATTAGCATCTATAGCTTCACCAGCTTCTTTTAATAGCTTTGCGTTGTCGTTACGAACAAGACTGTTCATTAATCCTGCTGGATTAATTACGTCATCATTACGAACCGCGTTAATTAAGTCTTTTTTACTAACAGCATCATTTATTTTTTCAAATAATTTATTGCCATCTTTGTAAAAATCACGCGCATCTCCTAAATCTCTTGACGCTTGTTTTAATAAATCTTTTTGTGCGCGGGTATAACCCGGCATAAATCTGCCATTCGGACCTCTTTGCAGTGCATTAACAGCACGGTCAACACTTGCTCCACCTAATAGATTGTCCAGTTGGTACATATAATTTTTCTCTACAGTACCTACGGTGTCAGAACTAATATTACTCATATGAACATCACGTAAGTTTTTTCTAGCTCTGTATATTTGCGAAAAAGAAGCGTTGTCACCTAACGCTGCTATTTTTAAGAGCGCGTCTTTTGCTACAGCTTGCTTCGTACCGGGACTTACAGCTACAAAATCATCAGCATTTATACGTGCAGCATCTGCAAGTGCTTTTGTATTAAATATCTTATCTGTGCCAACAACATCTTTAATTGACGCATCAATGTTTCTAAATTTTACTTTTGTAGCATCATCAAATGATTTGTATGATTGTTTAAATATGTTGAACAGGTTTTGATCTATGTTTACGTCTTTGGTTGCAGCCCGACCTAGATTGTTCGCAATATTTTCCATGTGATTCAAAAGTTGTTTTTCACTGTTTTTGGCAGCTACAGATAACGCATTGTTTCCAGACTCAGCGGCGCTTCTTAATGATTCAGCTACTGCCTGAATATCCACATCACCACCATCGCCAGTGCCGCGTAACCAACTTAAATCTTCCATAATATTCTGGTGATTCTGGCGGAGCCGCACAGATGTTCCTAGAGCTT
>JGI26247J51722_1000486_pt1 | contig 16716 bp, 13 predicted proteins | sample SaaInlV_100m_DNA_2_FD_51722 | JGI IMG/M metagenome (IMG submission 51722)
CGATGTTGATCGACTACGATACGTTCCGCAATCGTTGAGTTGGCGAGCACTCTGCTGAGTAACAACCACGCAGCGACTGCGAGGGCAACAAAAGTGATCTGGCCTATCTCTATACCAATATTAAAAAAGAGCAGCGCTAGTGGGACACTACCTTGCGGTAGGCCGATCTCCGCTAAAGCACCGGCAAAGCCCATACCATGAAGCAACCCGAAGCCACCCGCTAACCACCAAGGATAGCGCCTGAACAGGCTCCACTTGCCTCTATATTCTGCTGTTCGGGTAAGCTCGATTGCGAGCACAAAAATACTCAGCGCAATGGCAAACTCTATCAAAGACACGGGATAGGCTAAGAATCCAAGCGTTATCAACGCCAATGTCACACTGTGTCCCGCGGTAAATGCCGTGATGGTCCACAGTAAGCGAGAACCACCGCCCACCAGCAAGAGTAAACCGAAGACAAACATCAGGTGATCGGGACCCTCCCAAATATGCTCAGCGCCCAGCATTGTATATTCCGTCATCACTTTAGATTGACTGGGTTGCGCAGGCACCAAAAATAACGGTGTTTCGTTGTTTACAACACTCTGGTAACTACGCCCATCATTTAGGGTTAGCATCACCATCGCTGANGCTTGATTCTCAGACAGCCCNGTTACACCGAGCTGCTGACCAATCAAACCTTCNACGCCTAATGCATCACAATTGATCGACCAACTTGAAACAATGCCGGTNCCTTCTCTGACCACTGGCTTTTCACTGACAACTTCACAGCCAACGGGCAACTTGGGCCGCAACGGTATATTACTGGTGGCTTCAGTCGGTGTTTTCCACACTACGTTATAGTTGTATTCAGTGGTTTCCACCAGCTTCAGCAAAGAAGGGGCAAAACGATGAGCGGTCGCTTGATTCGGTAGCAACATAAAAACCAACAGCATCAGATTCGAAAAGCCGAGGTAAGCGTATTTCATTTGCATAAGTCCTCTTCCCCAGACGCCATATGCTCGCTGCCTCGCCAATCAAACTCTGCTCTGAGCGCAACAACAGCACATCGCAACGCTTCCTTGTTTGCCAAGTATGCTAAATCCTGCATTAATCGTTGTTTGACCTCATGCAATTTTACTTCGCGCGCTGGCGTATAACTTGTAAGCCAAACATAGTGAAACCCGTAAGCTGACTGTATAGGCCCCAACCACCGAGGTGATATTGCATTTGCTTTATTTTGCGTCTGTGAAACGTTTAGCTCAGATTCCAATTCACGAGCAAACCCCTGACCAAAATTTCGCGCCAACTGATCTGGTGTTTGTTCGATAAAACGATGACCTTGTAAAAAAGGCGTCCCCAGTTTTCTTGCCGCGCTGACTTCAAGCTTTTCAATCTTTATCCGAGCGATCGCGGCGAACATCTCCTCTGCCCGTTCTGATGGGAAGAACACATGCTCGATCGAGTACAACGACGGTTGTTTTAATGCCTCCTTGCGATCAATAAAAGCTGCTTCAAGCTCAGCCGAATCGGGAGCCGGAGGAAGGTTATTGGCCAGCAATCTTTGCTCCACCATCTGTATCAGCCTGCGCTTCACCACTTCATCATCAAGATGCAATTGCATTTCAAGCGCTTCTTTAAACAGCTCAGCATCGGATTTACCCTCAGCGAGCTGCAAAAATTTCATGTTGAGAATCAAACGTTGATAAACTATTGAATCATGAAGGTGATAATCAAGATCCAGTGCGCGTTGAACCAACATGTCTTGGTCGAGCTCAACTGCGACGAACCTATCTAGCTGCGCTGGGCTGGGCGCACGACCAGTGCTACGCACCCACTGTTCAGTTAAAGATGCAATGCGTTTTTCACTCAGGGGACCGACTACAGGCTTCGGTTCTGGAAACATCGCCAGCTGGAACTGATAAAACACTAGGCCCAGCGCAACAAAATGCAACCATGGCTTGTTAAATCTGGAAAGCACTTTCACTTTAGGACTTGCCGACTATTAACACCAAAACACTCCCTACTGCGGCAGGTACTGAATGGGTGATGACCAGGCGCGTTCCTGAATCGTCGTTGGCAGGTCAGGCCGAGGTGCGACACCCTCTCGGTTCGCATCCCAAGTAGACCAACGACAAGTGGGATTCTCAATCACCCGCGCGTAATAGAAAGCGCGCTGACCTTGATCAAACGCGGGATCACGCCACAAAGCAGACAACTGTCCAGCACCGGTTTCTTCGTTGATTGCGCAGTCACTAACATCAACCTTTGCACCATTGTCTGGGCAACGGTTTGCTGCAGGAGCTACACCTCCTGCACAGGCAACATCGATCACCTCTTCGTGCGTACCGTCTGCATCAACCCAGCCTTTAACTATTTGTAAGCGCTGCAACGGCGCACTTTCAGTATCGGCTGATGCCATCACTAGGAAACCTGGATTGCTAGGCTGCTCTCCCCCGGCTTTTTCGTTCGGTCGAAGGTTTCCCCCCATCGTCACGCCCGTGGCATAAGCGCGCTCGATACCATCTGACTGCGTTAACATACTTTCATCAAACCCGTAGCCTGCGAATAGACGAATCTGCATACGCGGCCCAGAGGTTGCAAACACCTCTTTCCTACGAAATGCACTGTAAAGGGACTCGCGAGTATTCTCCTCTGCCCAAGCAGCCGCCACGCCGGAAGCACCAAATGTCGGTGCAGCACCCGCCGTGTAAACATTTCCGTCGATTTTCATTCTCAAATTAGGGCGGCCACGAATGCCATTGACCACCTTGTCAGACAGGTAACTAATTTCTCCTGCAATACCTGCTTGTGGTACAGAGCCTCTTCGTTCACCTGAGCCAGACAACAAACCCAATTTCGAAACAAAATTTGACTCAACATTCTGACTCGCTGCTGAATGGGTGTCGCTAGAACCAATAAAACCAAACTGGTATGGATTCGTCATCCCCTGCTGTTCCAACGCCAACCCGCTTAGCAACGCTTCACGCACGTAAGACCCTTGCGGCTGACTTAAGGCATTAGTCGCAACGCGATACGGCATAATTTCAAAACTTGCCCATTCATCGCGCGACGACAATATCGGGTGCGTTTCCGAGGTGCCTTTTATTTGCGTGATTTCAACAATCGGCTCGTTTCGGACTCGTTGCTTTGCGTAGTCGTCATCTAGGGGGTCACCTGCCCAATCGACCAGCTTGAACATCTGACCATTAGAGCCATTGGAGTTATGAGGTATCGCAAGGCTCTCAACGCCTTTTTCTCTTAGGTCATCCATCCATTGCCAAAGATCTTCGGGGTTGACTGAGTGAAAACGGGAAAACGGCTCTCGAGGCAATTTCTCTGTGTCTTTAAAAACAACATTTCTATGTAAATTACCCATATCAGCCGTGCTGGAGGTATATTCATAGGCAGCAAATGTCGTGAACTGTCCAGGCACGTAATGCTGATCTGCCGCATCAATCGAATCCCGCCATGCCGTCCTTACGACGTCCAGTACTTCTTCACGGTCTAACTCTCCGGACCGGATCTGCATGACTGCCTCAGGCAGAAATGAACTAAACGTCATGAGCCGTTTAACCACGTCAAACGTTCCGGTGCCCATGTTTTCTGGCGCATTCAGGTCATGGTATGGCTTGGAGAATGGTTTTTTTGAAAATTCTGTTGATGTATCTGCAGCTGCTTCGAGGACACCTAAAAACATTGCGTGATCGGTCACTGCATAAAAATCCAGCGGACGGGAGAGCTGCATCAAAAAACCGGCTGGATTCGAAATCGATTCACCTTTCGCGAACCGATAAGCATCATAGGGTGTTGCCAAAGTGCCGAACGCATAGCCATCAAAAGAATAAGTCGTGTGAACATGCAAATCACCGAAATAGGCCTTGCGCTCAACCGGCTTGTTGATTGAAGCACCTGTTTTTTCGTGCTCGCGCTGCAGCAGCTTTGTTTCCGTGTCGAAGATTTGTGCACTTCGATTTCCGCCCCTTGCCTGCTCTTGCAACCGCACATCAGCGGCTGCTGTTTGAGCAATAATCTGTGCATTTGAATGCGCGTCAGCAGGCAAACTTAGCGCCTCCTCTGATTCGCGAGAGCAAGCAGTCAGCAACAGCGTAGCCAACATCAGGGCCAGTAATTCTCGTTCGATTTGTAAAGTCTTCATAGCTAGCATTTCCAATTAAGGTTTCACCTTATTCAGTATTTTGATCGTGTTTAAATCACCAGATGCCATCGATCTGATCTGAAAAATGATCATTGCGCACCTCGGTATTCTTTCCTTACTCAAGATTGATCTCGATCGATCCTCGCTCAGTCGCGAGCTTCTAATAACCGTAAATGTTTTCGGCGAAGGCCTGAGGCATCACCGCCAATAGTGAGTCAGTCATATCCGATGAGTCATCATTGTTCACATCAAAAACACAGAGTATGTATCTCGCCCATTGGGCGAATCATGCTGTCAGGGACCATTAACAATAATCTCATCGCTATCGATGGGCAGATCAAACCACATAAGATCTTTTGCAAGCAGAAAGTTGTCAGGCATACCGCGTTTAAAGACCTCTTCCAGTACACCGTTCAATGGCACAGGTACCAGATGGTAGAAGGCCACCATATCTACATTCGACTGCTCGCCGAGTTCAATCAAAGCATCCGTAGATGCGTGATAGTCCAGCACATCAGCTACGATTTTTGATTGCCTCGGCCGTTCTGCTGCGCCCAGCGCTTCAGACAGCGCAGTAACAGTTGGCACCGAGAGCGCATCGTGTAGTAACAGATCTAGATCGTCGACGATTTCGCGGGTATCACCATTTACATTACCGTCCCCGGAAATGACAACGCTGCGACCGCGATAGTCAAAGCGATAGCCTACCGCCGGTTCGATGGGGGGATGCTCGGTAGCGTAGGCGGTGATTTTTAGATCGCCATCNTCNAGAATCACGCCCGGCGCAATTGTCTTGTGCTGCAACACACCAAGTGCCGGAGGAAGCAACGCTTCGCCGTGATGGCCCGTGCGATAAATACGATCAAGCCGATAGCCCGCGTTCACGGCACTGGTTACTTCACCAACACCGGTAGGACCGTAAACCATGAGCGGTGCTGGTCGGCCAGCCACCCAAGAGCCGAGGTTTACTTCATATATTTCTGCAATGTGGTCAGAGTGAAAATGCGTGAGTAGCAGGCCCTGCAGCCGCTCTGTTGGCAGCCCCATGCGGTTGATGTTATCCGTAGAACCTGCGCCTGAGTCGATCAGATAGAAGTGCTCCGGTGTTACGACAGCGATACAGGCTTGAGCCTGACCCATGCCCAAAGGAGATGCACTACCGCAAACAAAAACCCTGAGGCTCGTTGATTCTGGAAAAGCCTCGGCGCCTCGTTCGGCAACAGCAGCGGTACCGCGAACTAGCAGCGCGTCTTGTACTGAGGGCAGTTTTAACAATGCCTGGCCAATGCCTGCCACAGCCGCCACAACAAGTAGCAATATGATCACTTTTTTCATTTTCCGACACCTCGCTTTAACTTACGGCAACACTTTGAGTTTCTGGGGTTAGTCCTGCGTTTTTATTGATCTTGGCAGGTACTGAATGGGTGAAGACCACGCGCGTTCCTGTAACGTTGCCGCGAGGTCAGCACGCGGCTGAGTGCCGGCTCGAATGGCGTCCCACGTGTTCCAACGACAGGTAGGATTCTCTAACACCCGCGCATAATAGAAAGCGCGTTCGTTGGCGTCAAAGTTAGGATCAGTCCAAACAACACGTAGATCCGTGCTACCGGTATTGGCGCTGAAACTACAATCGCTCAAGTTGACTGTGGCGCCGTTATCCGGGCAACGATTCGTGCTGGCGTTTACCGCGACACCGCCCGCACAAGCTACGTCAATGACGTCTTCAAAGGTTTCGCCAGCTGCATTAATCCAGCCTTTAATTATCTGAAGTCGCTGCAGCGGTGCGCTGTTAGCATCCGCCTGCGCCCAGATAGCAAATTTCGGTGCGGTATGCTCAAGGAGACTTCCACTCTCGAGCTTACTTGCTAAAGTAGATGGCGTAAGATCGGCACCCATCGTCACACCGTTGGCATAGGCATACGAAACGCCACTGGCTGTATCCAGCAAGTCATCGGGGAAATCATATCCGGCAAAAAATCTTAGTCGTAGACGCGGACCTGATGTCGCGAAGGTTTCTTTTCGACGAAATGCGGCATAAATTGCTTCACGCGTATTTTCTTCAGCCCATACAGCTGCCAGGCCTGCCGCACCAAATTCAGTTTGTTGACTGCCTACATAACTGTTGCCATCTACTTCTGCCACACGCTGATTAGGAAGAAGACCATAAACGGTGCTTTCCAGAAAACCTACCGGCACAGAACCACGGGATTGCGCATCTGCAGACAAGACACCTAACTTGGAAACAAAGTTAGCTTCATCATTTTGTGAAGCGGCCACATGGGTATCGCTGGAGCCAATGAAACCAAGCGCAAAAGGATTGGTAACGCCCTGCGCTTCTATTTCCAGTCCATGCCGCAACGCTTCACGCACATAACTGCCTTCTGCTTTACTGGCTATAGGCTTGCCCATGCCAACACCGCGCGTACTCACTAANTCAAAAGCCGCCCATTCATCGCGCGTTGACAACAGGGGATGGGTTTCAGACGTGCCTTTAATCTGAGTGATTTCTACCAACGGTTCATTACGAATGCGTTGCACCGCATATTCATCATCAATTGGGTCACCCGCCCAATCCTCGAGCGTAAACATATGACCATTCGACTTGTTCGAGTTATGCGGAATAGCCATAGATTCCACCCCGTCCTCACGCAACTTGTCCATCCAATCCCACANGTCTTCAGGGTTGCGCGAGTGCATTCGCGAAAATGGCACTTCGGGCAAGCGATCACTACTCTCGAACACAACGTTGCGATGNAGACTACCGTTATCGTCCGCTNTGGTTGTGTACTCATAAGCGACAAAGGTGGTGAATTGCCCGGGATCGTTGTGNAGGTCTGCCGCATCAATTGAGTCAGCCCAGGCGCTTCGTGTTATTGCCAACGGCTCTTCAGGGTCGACCTNNCCATCGACAATCGATAAAGCCAATGCCCGCGCAAGACCGAAGCTACGCATCCGGTCNAGCACGCTCCATCTATCCATGTTATCGGGCGCATTGAGATCATGCACAACTTGTGCGAAAGCGTATTTGGAAAAATCGGTGCTGGTATCTGCCGCGACCGGCGCCACCCCCATAAAAAAACCGTGATCCGTGACGCCGTAAAAGTCCATCGGTTCACGCAGTTGCATGTCAAAACCTGACGGGTGTTTGATTGCTTCACCTTTTGCAAAACGATAAGCATCGTACGGCGTTGCTAGGGTGCCAAAGGCATAGGCGTCAAACGAGTATTTTGTGTGTACGTGTAGATCACCGAAATAGGCGTTTCGTTCCGGATTGATCGGCGGCTTGTTAACCGGACTCTGATCCGATTCCGTGCTTGAACGACGATCAATGATCTTATGCTCGGTCTCAAACAACGGCTGCCTGAGCGCCATGCGCTGCTCCTCCGTTGGCTGGGTGCCGCCGCCACATGCACTCAGGAGTGCCCCCACAAAGATGCAACCTGTGATCATTTCTCTTTTTATCATTTACCTGCCTATGCTGCTCACGAGCGACAGCGGAATCCGAAGGAGACGCGCCTGACTTTCATAGCGAATGTTAATTAGCGTTATGCTAAATTGTAATAGCACAATGATAACTGTTAATATCAATCAAATGCAAATACATTGAACCGACCAACCACCCATAGCAGGCAACCGAGTAAACCAGTGATTAAAACTGACCCAACGAAAAAGAAAAGAAGTCGTGCGGAAACGGAACAGAAACTTATTCAAGTCGCGCTCAAACTACTGAGAGACAAGGGTATCCTTGCCGGCCTCAATCTACGCGAGGTAGCCGACGGAGCGGGAGTAAACAGAGGCAGCATTTATCACTATTTCGGCTCGAGACAGGAGCTACTGCGCGCAGCGATCAATCGTCAATTTAAATTTATCGTCGAGTCTTTGACCAAAGGTGCGGAACCTGCTCGATTTGTAGCGCGGCGCCTAAGAACTTTCCGCAGACACAGCGTAGATGCAACCAACGACAGCCAACTGCGCGCACTGCTAGTCATTGATGGCGACGACACTGTTGATCCGATTCCTTTATACGACAGTCTCCTGAGCCAACTGCGCCAGGATGTGATCGACGGCGATATCGATCGAGGTCACGACCTTGAGGCATTACAAGTGGCTATCTCTGCAATGCTCAGGGGATATCGCATCTTTAGATTGCCCTATGCTAAGCGGGTTGGCGTATCGCCCAAAGAGCTAGATAAAAGATTAAGCAACATATTTCAAACCTGGCTCGAGGCGATGGCTAAACCCCCGAAAGACCCTCTCTAACAAGCCTGCCGAGCGACGGCTTCAAACAGCGACGGTCAAAAAACGGTATAACCGCCGTCTACTGTCACTTCCTGACCCGTGTGAAATGTCATGGTTGTGTCTGCTAAGAACGCACCAATTTCACGAAATTCGCTGGGGTCGGCCCAACGCCGCGCTGGCGTCCGCTGCGTTGTCACCGTGCGAAACTTGTCGTTGTTATAACCACCGGACGCAAGATCGGTAATGGTCCAACCTGGCAGCAGCGCATTCACCCGAATCTCGTAACGGGCAAGCCCCACCGCTAGGGCCCGAACAAGACCATTTAAACCCGTTTTTGCCGCGCCGTAAGCTTCATTACCCGCAGCGCCATGAATTGCTGAGGTTGAAGAGACTGCTACCAGACTGCCACCCTCGCCTTGTTCGATCAAAATTTTGCTGGCCTCTCGCAGGGTCAGAAACACACCATCGAGATTAATCGCCATCACACTGCGCCAATCAGCCAGGGACATATCGATAAATTTCTTACCTGTACCACCGCGACCAGCATTGGCAAACAGACCATCCAATCTACCGAAGTCATCAACGGTTCGTTTCATCGTATCTACAATCGCTGTTTCGTCTCCAACGTCGCACACATAGGCTGCCGCTTTAACACCTATTGCTTTTAGCTTATCTAACGCTGCCTGATTTTTTTCGTCATTGCGCCCCCAAACGGCAACACTGCCTCCAGCCATGGCGATACCTTCAGCCATACCGAGCCCAATCCCACCGTTGCCTCCGGTGACAACATAAACCTTACCCGTTAAGTCAGCCATCTCTGCACTCCGTTTCTTATTTTTCATATACTTTTGTTTTAACAAGCATATCAAACTTAAACAAACTAAGGCGCATTGGCTGACACACAGGCAACTCGCCTTCGGCGATTTCAACCGGTTTGTTCTGCCGGCAAGAAAAGCACAGTTTTATTTAGATGAGTTAGAATAATCGCCGATAGTACTTTTCATACAGCGATGCACACATCAGCATCCGTACAGCAGGTGAGACTGAATGACGCGAGAAAGAGTAGATGGCCGAATGGAACGCCGCAGAGCCAGTCGAAGAAAGATCATCGATTGTACTCGCGAGTTAATCATTGAAGGCTATGCCGAACCGACCGCGGAACAAGTTTCTCATCGAACCAGCCTGACCACGCGAACCCTGTTCCGTCACTTCCCGGACATGAAATCACTTTATCTAGAAGTGCTGTCAGAAGGGCGAGAGCTAGCACTTGCCGTGATGGATGAACCACTGCCACCTGGAAACACCACCCAGATGCTTCACACAATCGTAGAGAGGCGCGCGCGCGTTTATGAGCACCTTCTACCCACGCAGATTTCACGGACTATGCTGCTGCACAGGTCTGATCAAGCGAAATCCGATACCCGGAATGATGTCAAGCGGCGAAGAAAAAGACTCAGGGCAATTCTGCCTCCAGAGGCAATCGCTGACCCGTTAATGTTTGAGGCAATCGATGGCGTGCTAGGCGTTATGTTTTGGGTTAGCTTGCGTCGAGATCAGAAACTGTCTGCCAAGCGCGCGCAAGAAGTGATGTTGCGCGCCGCACTGCGCCTTACCGACACATCTTAGGTAAGAAACATCAGCGCAAAAGCCCAGATTTTCATATCCATTATCTTTCTGACAGCAACGCCAACATCGCCTGCGCTGTCTCACGGCCGGAATTCTGGTTCTGCCCCGTGACGAATCGCTTCTCTTCATCGACAACAGTGTGCGTGGCTAAAACGTCGCGGAATGCACTGTTCGCCTCAAATCGAGCACCGGCTTTACGCAGTTCTGTTTCTGGATGCAGTGGTGTCACCTCAATACCCAATTCTTTGATCTGCTTATCCGTGACGCCTGTCATCTTACGTCCAGCAATCAGCAGATTACCTTCGCTGTCAAGCGCTTTAATCAGACCAAGCACCCCGTGACAGACGCCACCAATCAGCGGCTTCTTCTCACTATAGTAGGCTTCACTTATCTTTTTTCCCAAAACCGGTGACTGCCCCAAGTCATAAGCAGCACCCCAACCTCCAGACAAGAAAACAATGTCGTAGACAGTGAAATCGACGTCCTCGACCGCAATGGAGTTAGTCACCTTTGCCTGCAAGACAGCATCATCCATATAGCGTTCGTCCTCGGGCGTTCTAACAACAAAATTGAGCGTCTGCGGATCAACGGGAACCTGCCCACCTTTGATGCTCGCGACATCAATCTCAAGACCAGACTGCAGAAAACTGTAGTAAGGATGGGTTAGCTCTGACGCCATCACGCCCGTTTCATCGCCTGTCGTCTCACCGGGCGCTGACAACACATCATGGCTTGTCGTGATGATCAGCGCCCGCCTTCCCGGCAACGGCCCCGCTATCTCTCCCTGAAATTCAGGGTGTAGCCCCGCCGTGTGCAATATTGTTGGTAGTGCGAGCGCAGTAATAGCCATCAATGACGCAACGACACCAAACGAGATCAGTAATTTTCTTTTCATCTTAATTCCATCCTAATTGAATCCTCGAACCCCGGGGTTTGGGGTACTTGTGTTCTTCCGGTAGCTCACAGAGGCGATCCATTCTCGTGATTGAACCATCCGCGTATTCCCAGATGAGTTGTTCACGATCCATATATCGGCGCACGACAACAGGCCCCCAACCAAACACGTGAAAATCCAACACACCATCATTCCAAATCATGCTCGCGGACGTTCTTGGGCAATATTCCCGTTCACCAATAACAAACAACACCTGACCTTCGGTATCGTTCGAAGTCAATCCACCGGTGCTGTTAGGCCCACCATCATGAATAATGCCAGAAGCGGTGACGACGACCCTTGAGCCGCATTGCTCAACACGCTCGACGTGCCCTGTGTGACCACCCTCAACGCCCACCCAAAGGCCGCGGATATCATCCGCACCCTCAGGCAACGGCTCGGTACATTCAGCCAGAACAGGCAGCGGGAAATGATCGTAGCTACAACCCGGCGTATTACCTTTCGGTATCTCGGCCGCCAATTTGCCGCTGCCATCGAGCACAGGCATCTCGCAGTAATTGAGCGTGCTGCCATCCCCACCCAGGGTCGCAGGATCTATCGTAAGCGGTGGTCGCTCAGAAAAGAACATCACCCAGAAGCCCACACCAAAAAGCAGCACAAGCAGAGCAGCAGCGCCAACAAAAAAACGAACTACGCGTTTCACTATCCCTCTACCTCTCTAATTAGGCCAATAGATGTATTCATCTGCTGTAGCCATATTTAATGTATTACATTATTATAGATTCCAGACCCATCCAATAGCCAGCATTCAATCCCACGAAAGCAAAAGAGATATGTATATCCAATATTATAGTTTACGGCACGCCCTTTCGTCGTTTGCACGAAAAGTGGAAGCCGTGTTCAACAGGCATTCCGTTCCTTACGAACTCGTCAACGTTAACACTATGGATATACCTGAGTCGTATTTACCCTAAAAAGAATTATTTATCATGAGCATACAGCTACTTCACACCACTGATGGCAGAGAATTTGTTCGAACGCCTGACGAGCAATTCGAAAACCTTCCCGACTTTCCATATCAACCGAATTATGCAGAAGTTGATGGCCTTCGAATGCACTACATCGACGAAGGCCCCAAAGATGGTGAGGTCGTCCTACTTCTCCACGGCCAGCCTGATTGGTCTTATCTTTACAGAAAGATGATTCCAGTTATCACTGCCGCTGGGTATCGAGCGATAGCGCCTGACATGATCGGTATGGGGCGCTCCGACAAACCCACGAATATTCACACGCACACCATCTATGCTCATGCAGACTGGTGGCTCCGATTAATCCAAGCACTGGATCTCAAAGACATTACTTTGTTTGGACAGGATTGGGGCGGATTTACCAGCTTGATCACTGTGGCGCATCACCCTGATTACTTTAGAAGAGTCATGGTTTCGAACACGGCGCTCAATTTAATGCCTGAACCCGTCCTCAACATTCCTTTGAACATCAATCGAGAAGAATATCCGGTGGATCCAGATTCGACGGTCCGTACCTTTGATGATTTTCTTAAGGTCTGCCAAGAAAAGGGTTACATCAAAGAGGATATGTCTGACTTCTTCCAAGGTTGGATGACCTATGCGCTAACAGGTCCTGAGTTGCGCGCGAGCGATAACATCATGCGGGACTTTGGAGGCATTGAACTCACAACAAATGAAGTCAGCGCCTATGATGCGCCCTTCCCCGAAGAGATTTATATGACAGGTATTAGAACTTTGCCCAGCATGGCGTCGATGCTGGAAATCGAAGCCAGCCTTGCCGCTTGGGAAGCGATAAAACGTTACAACCGACCTTTTCTCACTATTTTTGGTCAATACGACATGCTCGTGGGTTCCGAGAAAATTCAAAACATTCTCATCGAAAATATTCCCGGCGCAATAGGCATGGCCCACGATAGGATACCTGCTGGACATTTCATTCAAGAATCTCAGGGAGAAGAGATGGCAAACAGGCTGGTCGAGTTTATCGCTAACCACTAGCGGGCAAATTCGGGGGCGTTAAAGAACAACTTGCTCGGCACTACCTGGCCTGAACAACACATGACCAGTTTCGAATGCAAAAACAGCCATGAAACTTTCTGGCATACTGGACTGATCTCAACTACCCGTCCCTCCGCAAAAAAAAGGAAGTGCAGAAGACTATGATAAAAAATGTGGAACATATCCTGGCACTACATGACCCGGAGCATGCCTGTAACCAGGGGAGCATCATTCGGCTGCAGGATGGCACGCTTTTACTGGGGTACAACCAGGAACGAGGCCATCATCATTCGGACAGTGGTCAATCCTGCCTGATCAAATCATCGGATGGAGGCAAGACCTGGGACAAGGATTCCAATGCGGTGATCTGGCCATTCACGGAACATCAGGGCAATTGGGATTGTGCATTCGCTCAGTTGAAAAACGGTCAGATTTTGATGCACAGCCGTGTATGCAGCTTTGTCGCCCCTGTCGCCTTAAAGGATATGTCAGAACAGGATATCGGCGGCCCTCCTCCCGGTCGCGCTGAACGGCTAAAGCGGCAAACCGGATATGCCTTGCTTAAGTCGGGCGATGAGGGCAATAGCTGGGGCTCACCTATTCCTGTTAACACGGCGCCAATGGCCGACTCCGGTTTGTCACACTATATTGTTGGTGGATCTGGTGCCGGACACATTATTGAGCTCGACGACGGGGGGNTTNTGATGCCGTTACACGGCTGTGAGACTCGAGAGTTTATCGCGCAAAGTGGCGAGAACATTCGGTGCTTTGTGCTGCGTAGTGATGATGGTGGCGAAAACTGGCAATACTGGGCAACCGTTGCCCACGATGCCTCGAATATTCTACAGTTCGCTGAACCCGGCATGGCACGGATGGATAGCGGCAGACTGGTGTGCCTGATCAGGGCCACTGCCCGACCGGGGCGATCAGACAACATGTGGTTTGTGTATTCGGACGATGACGGTGCCAGTTGGAGCCGCCCTGTTCGAACGCCACTCTGGGGCTTTCCAGCTGATGTCATGCAATTGCAGGACGGCCGTGTTCTCGCCGTCTATGGATACCGCAAAGATGAGTTTGGTGTACGGGGATGCATTTCAGACGATGGCATCACCTGGAAGAAGGAAAACGAGTTTATCATTCGGGAAGGCGGCTCCGCACGATCCACATTCCGTCAGTACTGGCATACGGGCTATCCTTCCGTCACCCAGTGCGACGATGGAACCATTGTGGCGGCGTACCACGAATACACAGATGAAGAAAAACCGATTCAGTGCATGTGGGTCACCCGGTTCACACTATGATCAGCATCCGAGCTTTGAAGTCAGACGAGGGAGCGTTACTACAATCACTTCGATTGGGTTCACTTAAAGATTCACCGGATTCATTCAGCCCAATGCATGAGGACTTTGCGGAAAAAGATGCTGACTACTGGGCGAATGCCGCAGAACGTATTGAAGCTGCGACAGGCTTCGAGATGTTTATCGCTGAAACAGGCACTAAACCTTGTGGATTAGTTTCCGGCAATGTCGATGAACACAAGGTTGGGCACATTGGAGCCATGTGGGCTTCACCGACCGTACGTGGCCAGGGCATTGGAAAAGCGCTATTGAATCACGTGGTGGATTACCTGAAGCTTCAGGGTTGCCATCGTATTGAGCTCACCGTGACCGACATCAACGAGGCTGCGATTAATCTTTACCGCGGCCTGGGTTTCGACATGACAGGCAACAGCGAACCGCTACGTGACGGCTCTACGCTTAAAAACCTGGAAATGGCGCTCGACGCCCGTTGATCAAATTAGTGCATGATCTGAAGGCTTCACCCTGTTGTCTAGACTTCTCTGTTACAGGCACCAACCCGGTCATGACACACAGGCTCTCTAAACACATGCCAAATGTTGCTCGACAATGGATTGTCGCCNGAGTCATTGTAGAGTAAAGCGTGATAGCATCTAAACTTGTCTCGATCTACTCGGATAAAAATTAATACAATTGCTTGGTTCTTAGGCCGGAGAGCTAAATTATGCTGAACAGCTTCTTAGAAAAAAAGTCTAGAGAAAATTTAGATGTTTTGACCGGAGAAATTGGCCAGAAGTTTTCAAGACCGACCTGGGGGTTAGTCTCTTCCAGTACTGAAAAAAAAATGTACTGGTGGGGCATACCAGGTATTGGACTGGCAGGCGTTAATGACTTCCTCAGTATTTTTTTACTCTACTACTATAACCAAGTTCTCGGATTGTCTGCGGCATTGGCCGGACTTGCATTGTTTATCTCAGTGGTCTTTGACGCAATTTCAGATCCTGTCATTGCGTATTGGTCCGACAGGCATAAAGGGGAGTATGGTCGTCGCATTCCGTTTATGATCATGGGCATTTTGCCAATGAGTTTTTGTTGCCTTGCTCTTTTCGTGCTCCAGCTAGGGGAAGAGCAATGGATTCTTTTCGCACAACTCACTCTTTTGATTGTCCTGTTTAGAGTGTCCCAAACTATTTTTGCTGTTCCGAGATTCGCTTTAGGTGTTGAGCTTTATAAAGATTACTCAAAAAGGAACCAATTGATTGCGACAGACCGAGTCTTCGAGATTTTCGGAATTGGGCTGTGTTTAGGGCCGATTATGTTTCTGATGCCTAGTTGGGATCACGCAGAGTTTTATCCGTGGGCGGCACTTTGGGTAAGTTTGTTGTTAGGCTGGTCCGCTTATCTCGGGACGGTAAAACTGAGCGCTGTCGAAAAATATTTTTTGAAACAGGACGCCAACGGCAAAGGTGAAGCCTTTTCTCTACCAATGTTGTTTACTGAAGTTAAAACTTTAGTCGCGAATCGAAACTGGATGACGCTTCTTCTCGCATTCCTATTTTTTAGCGTAAATGGCGGATTACAGAGCGGCGATGCTGTCTATTTGAACAATTTCTTATTTCAACTCGCTCCCCGTGATCTTTTTTGGGCTGGACCCATCGCATTAGGTGGAGGTGCTATTTCGGCGCTTGTCACTTGGAAGTTCGCAAAAGGAAAAAACAAGCCTTTTCTTTACCAATGTTGTTTACTGAAGTTAAAACTTTAGTCGCGAATCGCAACTGGATGACGCTTCTCCTCGCATTCCTATTTTTTAGCGTAAATGGCGGATTACAGAGCGGCGATGCTGTCTATTTGAACAATTTCTTATTTCAACTCGCGCCCCGTGATCTTTTTTGGGCTGGACCCATCGCATTAGGTGGAGGTGCTATTTCGGCGCTTGTCACTTGGAAGTTCGCAAAAGGAAAAAACAAGAGAAACCTCGTCCTGATTTCAGGCTTCGTGAGCTTTATCTTTAGCCCGCTGCTTATTGGTTTGATGGCAATGGATTACTACCTAGGGTTTCAACTAATCCCAGAAGCTGGCGCGGGGACGTTAAGCCCGTTGTGGTGGCTTTGGGCCTTTCACGGCTTTGTAAACGGTGCGATTTGGACTTTTTTTATTATTCTCGTCGTATCAATGTTTGCCGACGTTGTGGAAGAGCATCAAGCGATGACTGGGTCGAGGTCAGATGGTCTTGTCTTAGTTGGTCGTAATCTTGTCACTAAGTTAGTCGGGAGCGTTGGGGTGTTGTTCGCTGGTTTGATGATTCAGTGGGCGGGTTTCGATGATGCCAATACCAGTGAGTTAAAAGAGATCGCTGTCTATAAACTTGTAACCATCAAAATTGCCGTTTCCGCCATCCTAGTTCCGTTGGGTCTACTTTGCTTGACGCGCTATTCTCTAAGCGAGGACCAACATCGTTCGAATCTAAAAAGTTTAGGTTACAACAACTAAATT
>JGI26247J51722_1000492_pt1 | contig 16617 bp, 18 predicted proteins | sample SaaInlV_100m_DNA_2_FD_51722 | JGI IMG/M metagenome (IMG submission 51722)
GTAGTCGAGTGATCGACAAAGATTTTGTCCGCATCGCCTCCTTCAACGATACCGTTTGGTCCGAATATGGCCTCGGTCAGGGCGGGTGTGGTGATGACGCAGGCCTGAACGATATCGCTGGCCCGCGCCACCTCGGCAGGGGATGCAGCGGCGATTACGCCGTTCGCCACAGCCGCACTCATCTTGTCGGGGTCGGGATCGAAGCCGGTGACCTGATAGCCGTTTTTAATCAGGCGTTTGGTCATTTGTGAGCCCATCAGCCCAAGACCAAGATATCCGAGTTTGGGTTTACTTGCCATCCTATCTACCTCTGTTATGGTGTTGATCATGCCTTGCGGGTGGGACTGGGATATTAACGCTTAGGGGCCACACTGACTGCCTTAAGGTGTTCAAGGCAGAAGGGCCCTTGTGTTAAATAGTGCGGCCCGGGCAGTTCTCAAGCGGGTATGGCGGTTCGCCCCGTGTGAGCGCAGGTAATAGTGGTCTTCATGATTTGGGCGATGTCATCGGCGATCTGCAAACCCAAAACGCCGCGCAGCCGCTACTGCAAGGGGCTGCGGCCATGGCCGCCGTGCCCAAACGATAGCAGGCGCTGGTGCATAACGTCTACAGCATAGGTGACGCTGTGTGACGTGAGCTCAATACAGAAAAAAGGAGAGGGTGAAATTGAAGGCGGTGCGAGAATCGGTGATACTGTTTGGTGATTACCGGTCGGAGTTTGAGCTGCAATGCGAAGAATTGGGCATGTTGATGGCGGCGAGTCTGGAAAGTGGGATAATCTGAAACTCGAAAGTTAATCTGGTTGTTCTCGTGCAAGCGGGAATCTTGGTTCGTGCCCGTGTTAGCAGGTTTCGCGCATACACGGGAGTGATTTTAATTATTGCTGGGAATATAAAATGGGACAGTTTACAAACAAGAAAGCGATCGTTTTAGGTGGCACCTCTGGTATCGGGTTGTCAACTACCCAGATGCTGCGCGACGGCGGGGCAGAGGTTATCGCCGGCAGCCGGCGCGAAGGTGAAATCGACGGTGTCGAATGTGTACAGGTCGATGTGCTCGATCGCGAAGCCTTGAGTGCCTTGTTCGAAAAACATCACGGTTTTGACTACCTGGTTAACGCTGCAACCGGTGGGTCACGCGCCATCGGGCCTTTTCTCGAAATGGACCTGGACGGTTTTCAAAACTCCTTTGCCAAACTTTGGGGCTATACCAACAGCGTCCGCCTGGGGGTTCCGCATATGTCGCAAACCGGTGCAGTCGTGTTGATCAGTGGCTACCCGGCACGTAGATGGCGGGCGGGGACGATTGCAATCGGCAGCGTCGGCGGTTCGGTCGAGGCCTTCATTCGACTGGGTGCCAACGAAATCAAGCCGGTAAGGCTGAACGGCGTGTCCCCCGGGCTGATCGATACCCCGATGTCACCGCTCAAGGGAGAAGAGCGCGCGAATTATTATCATAAAGGTACATCCGGACATATTATTCCACGGGCCGGAACGACGGATGAAGTCGCCGCCGCCGCTATCTTTTTGCTCGAAAACGAATTCGTTACCGGCACTATTATTGACATCGACGGGGGTGCTATTGCTTCATGAGTTTTAAGGGAATCAGTAAACTCCTAAAAGGCGATACTCTGGTGCGCAGTGTCGAGCCGGATTATTCCCGTATCGGCGTCGGATGACGGCGTAAGGCTCCATCGGGTAAAAGCAAATTACTAGTCTTTTTGTCTACAAGATGGAGATTACCGTGGCGGTGATAGAGTTACCGCAGGAATAGGCGCCACTCATGAGCATTCTAAAAAGGGGTGGCCTGGTAGTGACCGACCGAAGCCATGGCCTGAGTTATCTAGCGTGAGCCCACCGCACAANGCCGCTCTAAAGGTTGGGATTGGCGGGCTCGGCACCATTGGTTTTGATCTGGCCCAGCGTTTGGATGAAGGGATTGAGGGCTTGATTCTTANCGCGGTGTCAGCGCGAGATNTCGATGCTGCCCGCTTGAGAGTGAGTCGCCTTGGACAACAGGTTCCGGTTATGCCTTTGGCAGAACTCGCCCAAGTCTGCGATGTCGTGGTCGAATGCGCGCCTGCTGCAGTGTTCAGTCAGGTTGCTGAGCCGACGGTGCGACTGGGCAAGGTGTTGATTACGGTCAGCGTNGGGGGGTTACTCGATAACTGGCATCTGGTCGAGATGGCGAAGACCACTGGTGCACGAATTAATGTCCCAAGTGGTGCGATCCTGGGGCTTGATGCGGTACGGGCAGCCGCCCTGGGTGAGATCAAACACGTATCGATGGTAACCCGAAAACCACCTGCGGGGTTAGCCGGCGCTCCTCACATCCAAAGCAATAAGATTGATCTGGACTCTTTAGATCAGCCACTTAAGGTATTTGAAGGCTCGGCCCGCGAGGGCGTGCAGGCTTTCCCGGCAAATGTCAATGTGGCGGCTGCACTGGGGCTTGCCGGCGTAGGGCCAGAACGCACACGGCTGGAAATATGGGCCGATCCAGGAATCAGCCGGAACACCCATACAATTACGGTCGAGTCGGACAGTGCACGACTTGAACTGAAAATCGAAAATATCCCGACTGCTGAGAATCCGGGGACAGGCAGGATCGTTGTGTTAAGTACACTTGCGGCTCTTAAAAGACTGGTTGATCCTCTGATAGTGGGTACATAAATCGGTCCTGCTGGAGTCTGCACGGCTTGCAAGGTATCTCGAGCCGATTGGAAATTATGCTGAAGCAAAGGCAGTGCGACATCTTATATATTATTTGCGTGGCGCCCAGATGACTAAAGGCCGATGCTGAAAGTCCGACCCATCTCCCGGGCTTCGTGAAGCAAAAGTGCAGGGCGTTCACCGCCGTCGGTCGAGCCGTGAAGGTATTCGAAACGTCCATCGGCAATCCCGCAGAAATCAAAGATGCCCGTGACGATCTGAGTTTCTATGGCGGTGTCGTAGCCACGCTTGGCATAGGTTGGGGCATCCGACGCTGAAAGCCCTATAGCGAGCGCCCGCTTGTGACTGAGGAACTTGGACCCGTATGCGATATCCTTGTTCCAGACGCGGTCAATCCAACCTTTCAAGATAGCCGGAAATGACCACCACCAGATCGGAAAGACCAGGATAATTCCGTCATTGCGCTGAAGCCGTTCGATCTCAGTCTGTACTGCGTGGGAGTAGGACTTATTTACACTACCCCAGTCAGGCTCATCAGCGGGCGTAATCAGTGGGTCAAAACCCTCACCATAGAGATCGGCTAGTTCAGCTTCATCACCTGCGTCAGCCAGTCCGGTCATAACGGCGTCGGTGATTTGACCCGTCAGCGAATCCCGGCGTGGATGCGCCATTACTACAAGCACCTTCATTCTGATTCCATGGCAACGGGTATCAAGNNCGAATTTGTATGGTTACCTGACGCGCAAGCATCAACTAGGCTTTAATATAAAGGTCAGGTTAGTTCATTTCCAGTTATCATCAACTCTTCCACGGGAGAGTCTGGCGTCTATACGGCTAACTTGTTTTCAAGATCAGGCTATGCATTGGGAATGCTTTTGTCGTTCCTGGTCTTGAGCCTCCCACCTCTACTTACCACTGTGATGTTGCAATGGCCAATGCCTTGGGTTGTAAAACTTTGGTTGCACTGATTCCGTTAACTAAAATGTGANTGTAATAGCCTTGATTTCGCAGTAGGCNTNCAATGCCGCGAGNCCTTTTTCGCGCCCGATGCCACTTTCTTTCATGCCGCCAAATGGCACTGTATCTCCGGCACTGTGATAGCCGTTGATAAATATCTGTCCCGCTTCGACGCCTCGGGCAAAACGCATCGCTTTACTGATGTCCTTGGTTTGGATGCCTGCCGCCAGCCCGTAAGAGGTTCCGTTGGCAATATCGATGGCGTGGTCTACATCATCGATCCCGATGACACTCAAGATCGGGCCAAACACCTCGGCTGTGCCCAGCTCATCTTCTGGTGGCACGTTATCGGCTATTGACGGTGTGAAGAAATATCCGCCTTCACATTCTGCAACCTGAGCTTTATCTCCACCCGTGACAAACGTTACCCCCCGATCTCTGGCACGTTGAGCGAATCCGGCCACCGATGCCAATTGTCGATCAGAAATCAAAGGACCCATGACTGGGTTATCAAGCCCGTGGCCCAGTGAAATCGATTCGACTCCTTGGACCAGTCGATCGACCACTTCCTCATGAATCGGGCGATCTACCAAAAGACGGGTCCCGGCGGAACAAATCTGCCCAGCATTCTTATACATTCCCGTCAGAACGCTAGGTACGGCAACATCCAGGTCCGCATCTCGAAGTACCACATGAGGAGACTTTCCACCCAGCTCTAATGTGACTGAGGCGAGATGGGTCGCGGCCGCCGCCATAACTGCTTTTCCCGTTGGGATCGAACCCGTGAAGGTGATATGGCGAACATCTGGATGCTCACTTAACACCCGTCCTGCTTCTTCCCCATGACCCGGGACTACATTGACAACGCCAGGGGGCACTCCAACCTCTTCGAGCAACTCAATCAGGAGAATTGCGCTTAGCGGCGTTTCTTCAGCGGGCTTGACCACCGCTGTGTTGCCGCAGGCCANNGCCGGTGCAAGGCCGCGCGCTACCATCGATATCGGAACATTCCAAGGCACAATATGGCCAGTGACACCGATGGGTACGCGTTCGGTGAAACAGACCTTAGATGGACCAAGCGGCACTGTTGTCCCCTCGAGCTTATCTACGATGCCTGCGTAATAACAAAAATAATCTGCTGTTCGTTCAACGGTGGCTTTGGCGTCATTGAAAGGTTTGCCGGTATCCAGGGTTTCCACCAGAGTTAAATGCTCAATATCCTGCCGAATTCGATTCCCGACCTCCCACAACAGCCGGCCACGCGCTTTCGGTGTCAGTGTCGCCCAGGGTCCGTTAAGTGCGCGCTTTGCCGCCTGAACTGCATGGTCCACATCGCTGGCTTTTCCTGCCGCTACAGTGGCCAGCAATAGGCCAGAGCCGGGATCAAAAGTTTCGATTTGATCGCGGCTTTCAGCGACGATTTTCTGACCGTCGATCAACAGGTAGTTCGGTAATTCACCGGCCTTTGAAATAGCCTCGGCCCAACGACTCATAAATCTCTCCTCAAACTTTTCCAGCAATTATTAAACAACATTGTCGATCAGGAATCTTAACGTTAATTTCGGTATCGATGGTGATGAAAGCAGATTCGTGCTCAACGTTCCGGGTTGAGTAGTGCGTCTTAACCCGCGATACTCAACCCATGGTTCCGTTATCTGTATTGGATCTGGCTCCGATCACACAAGGCAGTGATGCCGGCCAGGCGCTCAGCAACAGCTTGGAGCTTGCCCGTCATACTGAAAAACTCGGTTTCAGCCGTTACTGGGTTGCCGAGCACCACAACATGCCTGGCATTGCCAGCGCGGCGACTGCCGTTGTCATCGGCCATATCGCAGGTGGCACCCACGCCATTCGGGTTGGCTCGGGCGGTGTCATGCTGCCGAACCACGCTCCGCTTGTCATTGCAGAACAATTCGGCACCCTCGAGTCACTTTATCCCGGCCGGATCGAACTGGGCCTGGGTCGAGCCCCTGGAACCGATCAGTTCACGGCCCAGGCGCTTCGCCGCAGCCTTGTCGGTGATGTGGATCAATTCCCCCGTGATGTCCAGGAGCTTCAGAGCTATTTTCTACCCGACCAGACTGGTCAAAGGGTCAAAGCGGTGCCGGGCAGCGGTCTAAATATCCCCATCTGGATTCTGGGCTCAAGCCTTTACGGTGCTCAGCTCGCTGCCGCCCTGGGCTTGCCTTATGCCTTTGCTTCGCATTTTGCGCCGGCAGCCATGATGCAAGCCATACAGATTTACCGCGAACGATTCGAGCCATCGGCTCAACAGGCAACGCCTTATGTCATGCTTGGCTGCAANGTGTGCGCAGCTGAGACCGATGCCAAAGCCTGGTGGCTTCGAAGCTCAGCACTGCAATCGACTTTGAACCTTCGCCGCGGGCAACCTGGGCCACTGCCGCCGCCGGTAGAGAATCTTGAAAGTCAGATCAGCCCACATGAAAAAATAATGCTGAAAGAGCTGGAAATCGCCTCTATGGTTGGATCAGCCCAGACCATCAGGGGTGAACTGGAGGCCTTTATAAAGTATACGGGCGCAGACGAGTTGATCGTTGCCTCTCAGATTTACGACCACGACGCAAGATGCCGGTCGTACGAGATCACGGCCGACGTTGCTATCGCAAAGGCGTCCTGATGCGACAGACCGATGNCTCNTCGACAGACTATATTTCGTGCGCGTCAGCCCGTATCGAAATTGACCGGCTGGGATCGACCAACAGTAGTGATGNAAAACAGGCAGCGCCAGGGTTTCAGGCCTGCTGATAGCGCAAGGCGTCGCATCTGCCAAAAGCAAATTCCTATTCCTTTGAAGATACCCGTTACAATTCCAGATCAATGAATACGAAAACACCTATTAGAACGGCACTGGTCACTGGCAGTGGACGGAATATCGGCCGGGCGGTTGTGCTCGCACTGGCTGAGCAAGGTTGTAATGTGATCGTCAACGGATCGTCAAACCGGGCAGCGTGCGAGACCGTTGCCGGGGAAGCCCAAGCTCTGGGCGCCAAGGCGCTGGTTGCCATGGGCGATGTCGGCGATCCCGATGCCGCTCGCCAGATCTGCCGTAGCGGGGTGACGGAGTTTGGCCGCATTGATATTCTGGTTAACAATGCTGCGGTGCGACCCTTAAAGCCTTTTCTTGAGACCACCGACGATGACTGGCACCGGGTGCTGGATGTTGATTTGAACGCGGCGTTTTACACCTGTCACGAGACGCTACCGGGCATGGTCGACAACGGCTGGGGCCGGATCATCAACCTGACTGGCATGAATGCCATCCATGGTTACAAGGGCAGAGTGCCGGTGTCAGTTGCGAAGCACGGCTTGTGGGGGCTAACCAAAGCGCTTGCCAAGGAGTTCGGCCCCAGTGGCATCACTGTCAATGCGATCTCACCGGGCCCGATTCAGTCTGAACACGACGATGCCGAATTGTCCCGCCATATTCGCGAACAGGTGGGACGTATTCCGGTAGGCCACCTTGGCGAACCCACACACATCGCGGCATTGTGCAGCTATCTTGTATCTGATGGTGGCGCATTCATGTCCGGTCAGATGATTGCCTGCAATGGTGGTACCGAGACCTGATCGTTCTTGGTCAGTATTCTCCAGTTAGAAAATCCACATCTGGATAGCCGCTTGTGGCGGATGACTGGCAATGGAATAACAGTGCATGACGCTTAACAAGGTAGCGATCTTAAGCCCCGGCGCCATGGGGCACGCAGTAGGGCGGGTTCTGGCCGAACACGGTGTGGACATCATGACTTGCCTTGCTGGGCGCAGCGAGCGCACCCACCGGTTAGCCAGTGCCGCGGGCTTCACAGAGATACCTACATTGGAGGATCTGGTTTGCGAAGCTGATCTGGTGCTTTCGATCCTGGTCCCAGTCGATGCAGAAGCCATTGCCTGCCAGTTGGCTGGTGCGCTCAAGGCTACCGGTGCCCAACCGTACATCGCCGACTGCAATGCGATCTCCCCAATGCGTAGTGCGAAAATTGAGACAATCATTCAGTCGGCCGGCGGGAGATTCATCGACGCTTCGATCATCGGCCCGCCGCCGGGGCAGGGTGCACCGCCGCGTTTCTATGTCTCTGGAATCCACGCTGAGGTAATGCTGCCTCTGGACGGCAAAGGCATTGTGGTTAAGTCACTTGGCGAGACCATTGGCAGGGCATCGGGGATCAAGATGTGTTACGCAGCCCTGACCAAAGGAACCAGCACGCTACAGGTTGCCCTGCTCACTGCTGCTGAATCAATGGGCCTGACAGAAGAACTGCGCCAGGAATTGGCGTACAGTCAGGCTGCGGCCTTGCAGAGCATGGAATCAACAATTCCAAGGCTTCCACCCAACGCGCACCGCTGGGTCGGAGAAATGGAAGAGATCGCAAGCACCTTTGCGAAGGTAGGTGTGACCTCACATTTCCACCTTGGCGCGGCGGCTATATATCGACTGCTGGAAGCGACCTCGTTTGCGAATGAGAGTCCTGAGACAATCGATTCTCAGCGCACGCTGGCCCGGACCATCGAGGCAGCGGTCGCACAATTACCACGTGAATGCGAGAGTCACCCTGAGGAAGGCGCCGGCAGTAACACCGCCGGGGAAAGGCTCAAATAGCTGTTTCAGAAAACGGAGCGGATTATGCAGGTTCAGGCAAACGGTATTTCCATGCATTACACCATGGATGGTCCGGCGGATGCNCCGGTGGTGGTGCTGGGCCATTCGTTGTCCGCGAACCTGGCTATGTGGGATGGACAGATGCAAGCTCTGGCGCAGTACCGGGTGCTGCGGTATGACACCCGCGGCCACGGGGCAACAGACGCGCCGACGGCTGACTACACGCTCGAACTGTTGGCGGATGATCTTTTTGGCCTGCTCGATTCTCTCGGTCTGGACCAGGTTCACTTCGTTGGCTTGTCAATGGGTGGCATGATCGGCCAGATCGCAGCAGTCATAGACCAGAGTCGCTTCCTGTCGCTCAGTTTGTGCGACACCACCAGCGTCGTCCCCGAGGCGTTGCACAGCACTTGGCGCGAGCGTATTGAAACGGTGAGAGCAGACGGGGTGGAATCGCTGGTAACATCGACGATTGACCGTTGGTTCTCGACACACTACCAGGCCCATGCCGGTATCGAGGTTGACAAAATCCGGGCAATGATCCGGTCTACACCGGTCGAGGGCTACTGTGGGTGCTGTCACGCTATCATGGGCTTGAACATCACTGACCAACTACCGGCGATCACGGTGCCCACTTTACTGATTGTCGGAGAGGATGATCCCGGCACCCCGGTGGCAGCACACCAGGTAATCAATCAACAGATTGCCGGTTCGGAATTGGTGGTGATCCCGGATGCGCTGCATTTATCGAACGTTGAGCAGCGCGATGCGTTCAATACNGCGCTCTGTGGATTCCTGGCCCGGTGTGCCTGACTCGTCACATCAACTAAGAGGAAAGCAAAGTGGCACTTTTTGACCTGCAAGACCGAGTGGCGATTGTTACCGGCGGCAACGGCGGTATTGGACTCGCGATGGGTCAGGGCATGGCCCAGGCTGGTGCGGCGGTGGTCGTGGCTGCGCGCGATCCGGTCAAAGGCGAAGCGGCAGTCGCCTCACTTGAGAGCTTAGGTGTCCGGTCCGCGTTCGTAGCGCTGGACGTTCGTGACGAGGCGTCGTGCGTTAATCTCATTGAAACCGTGGTGGCCGATTTCGGACGAGTCGACGTGCTGGTGAATAACGCCGGCACCAACGACCGCAAGCAGCCCGAGGAATANGCTCTGGCCGAGTGGCAAGCGATCATCGANACCAACTTGACCAGCGCGTTTATGCTCAGTCAGCGTGTTTACCCGGTTATGAAAAACGCCGGTGGCGGCAAGATCATCAATATCGGATCGATGATGTCCATTTTCGGGGCCTCATTTACCGTGCCCTATGCATCGAGCAAGGGTGGCATTGTGCAGATGACCAAGGGCATGGCCTGTGCCTGGGCCAAGGACAACATCCAGGTCAATGCGGTACTTCCAGGCTGGATCGATACCACACTCACTCGCGAAGCAAGACTGCAGGTCGATGGACTGCATGAAAAGGTTGAATCGCGAACACCCGCTGGGCGCTGGGGCGTGCCGCAGGATCTGTCTGGCATCGCGGTGTTCCTGGCTTCGGCCGCTTCGGATTTTGTGACTGGCACGGCGATTCCAGTCGATGGCGGATACTCCGTCCAGGGATAAATGAAGACTATGGAACCTATCCGAATTCAGTTTACCCGGTTCTCTGCTTTCTACTCGCCCCTCATCGCGACGCTCTCGGGCGGGTTTCTCACGCGCGAAGGCCTTGACGGTCAGTCGTCGGTGGCACAGCCTGGAGTCTCAGCCATTAAGGCGTTGTCCGCAGGAGAGGTCGATGTGGTGCAATCTGCACCAAGTCAAGCGTTTGCATTTGCCCAACGCGGTGAAATTCCGCCCGCTTTGCACTTTGCCCAGATCAATCGGACCGACGGTTTCTTTTTAGTCGGGCGACAGCATGAGCCGGGCTTTCGGCTCAGTCACTTGGCAGGGCGACAGGTTATCGTCGACCATGGTGGGCAGCCGTTGCATATGTTTCGCTATGCCTGCGTAAAGGGAGGGGTAGACAATGACACGCTCAATCTGATCGATGCTGGATCGACTGACGATATGATTGCGGCGTTTCGCGCAGGGCAGGGCGACTACATTCATCTGCAAGGCCCGGCACCGCAGCAGTTGCAGGCCGACGGAATTGGCTATGTAGTTGGTCGAGTCGGTGATTGGGTGGGCGCTTGTGCATTCTCCAGTCTGGCCTCGACGCCGGAGTGGCTTGCGGGCGAGACAGCCGGGGCCTTCATGCGTGCTTTTCGACAGGCGCGGGAGTGGGTTAACGAGGCTCCGCCACAGGAAGTCGCCGCTTCGGAGCTGTCCTACTTTCCCGGGGTGCCGGTCGAGATCCTGGCGGACACCATCGGTGCCTACCAGGCATTGGGGTGCTGGTCTTCCCAGGTTGAGATTATCCCAGAAGAACTGGCCGTCACGGTTGAGGTTTTTCGCCAGGCTGGAATCGTCACGGGCTCGGTTGATCCGACACACGTAACGGTGGCGCCGCCGGGATGAAATCTGATCTTCTAATCAGGAACGCTCTCATCGTAGATGGGACAGGCGCTCCACCGTTTCTCGGGAGCGTCCGGGTCTCGGGTGAACGGATCGCCGAGGTCGGTGAATGTGCCGGCACTGCGAAGATTGAGATTGATGCCGATGGTCTGGTGCTCGCGCCGGGGATCATCGACAGTCATACCCATTTCGATGCGCAGATTACCTGGGATCCTATGGCTACCCCATCGCCGGGCCACGGCGTTACAACGGTGCTTATCGGAAACTGTGGATTTACCATTGCACCGTGCAAGCCTGAGAATCGCGATAAGACGATGCGCAACCTGGTCCGTGTTGAGGGTATGTCCTTAAAGGCGATGGAGGCGGGTATNGACTGGGAATTCGAGTCGTTTTCGGATTACCTTCAACTCCTTGAGACAAAAGGGGTGGGCCCNAATGTGGGCACCTTCGTCGGNCATTCCTCGATCCGCACGCACGTACTTGGCGACGAAGCATCGCTTCGGAGTGCGACGGAAGACGAAGTGGAGGCCATGCGATGCCTGGTAGATGAGGCAATGGCGGCCGGCGCCGTAGGGTTTTCGACCTCCACCTCTCCTTCGCACAATGGCGCCGATGGAAATCCGATGCCATCCCGACTGGCGACAGAGCACGAACTGAAGACTCTGGTGGGCGTTCTGGGCACTAGAGGCAAAGGCGTGTTCATGTTGACCAAAGGAAGTTCGACACCCGTGCCCTTTCTGGAGACGCTCGCTCAGGAAATCAAAAGGCCGGTGGTGATTGCAGCACTTCTTCACAACAGTACCGATCCCGAGGGGGTCTTTCGGGATTTTGAATGCATTGAGGCGGCGCGCAGCCGCAACAACCTGTTATGGGGGCAGGTATCGTGCTGTCCNCTCAGCAACGAATTTACCTTGCGCNCCCCCTACCCGTTTGAAGGTATTGCGGCGTGGAAACCAGCCATGCAGGCTGCATCTGACGAAGATTACCGGCAGTTGCTTCGGGATCAGTCCTTCCGCGACTCGGTGAGGTTAGAGCTCACACAACCCGCTGCCGTCCGGCTGTTCAACGGGGAGTGGGATAAGCTTAAAGTCCTTGAGGTCAGTCAGCCGTCACATCAACATCTGGAGGGGCAGTCCCTTGCATCGCTGGCCAAATCGAGCGGCCAGGATCCGCTGGATCTGATGCTGGATTTAGCGCTGGAGGAAGATCTGGAAACAACATTCCTGTCGGTATTGCTGAACGCGGACGAAGCAGCGGTATCGAAGCTGCTGACCCACGAATATTCGGCCATCGCACTGTCGGATGCCGGTGCGCATTTGACGTTTTTCTGCGATGCAGGATTCGGGTTGCACCTCCTGGGCCACTGGGTAAGGGACAGGAAAATCATGAGCCTGGAGCAAGCGATCTATAGGCTCACGGGACAACCGTCACAGATATACGGCATCGTTGAGCGCGGCTACATCAAACAGGGTGCGTTTGCCGATCTGATGTTATTTGATCCGGACACCGTCGGTAGAAGCCCAGCCAGGCGCGTCTGCGATCTGCCTGCTGGAGAGCGTCGCCTAACCACAGATCCTCTTGGGATCCATGGCGTCTGGGTCAATGGCACACGGATTGTCGATGAAGGAGGCTTGATCGGTGACGCTGGACGACCTGGACAGGTATTGCGCGATTTTCATTAACCCACTGTCTTAAAGGGTGTGACCCATTGGATTGGAGATAAGGAGAGACGAATATGATCTGTGTCATCGCAACGATAAAAGCCAAGGCGGGTCAGCGACACGCATTACTGGCATGTATACAAGACAACCTATCCAATGTGCACGCCGAGGAAGGTGTATGGAATATCAGCCCATGGTGGATACTGATTCTTCACTCGGCGCGCAAGAGCTGGATGAAAATATCGTAACTATGGTGGAAAAATGGGAAACCATGGCCAATTTGAATGCCCATGCAGTAGCGCCACATATGCTGGAGTACCGCGAGAAGGTAAAGGATATTGTCGAAAGCGTGTCCTTGAAGGTTCTAACAGCTGCCTGATATTAAGGCCATAAACGGAGACTCTTCCTAATTACAGCAAATCGCTCGCAGATGGTCTCGTAGTGATCAATGCTTGAACCTTGGACTCAATCAAAAATACGTGTGAATCTGATACATCCAGAGTCCTCAAGGCGTTGGCTAGATTGCTGAGATACTCTCGATTTGATCCACTCGGCCCTTCAGCCGAGAGGATTTGTCTGGCAATATCGATTTCATCTGACGGCCCAAGATAATCTAGATTATCAGGGCCTGCTACATACACCAGGCCCTGGGTGGTACTGCCATCGGTGAAATTCAGTGTTACCGATTCGCGGTGATACCCTCCCTGTTCCCGAAGGTCCAGATCCTCGATCACTTGTTGGTTATCAGACTTTGTACAATCGAATGCAACACCCCAACAATTACCCGATGGCTCGGATACCAATGTAACAACACGGCCAGGATGACCCGGCACACCTCTATGGTCAATCGACCCTTGCCAAAAACGCCGCACCCAATTATCGATTCGTGCTAAACGATGGGCATGATAGGAAAAATTAGGATTCCAAATTAATGAACCATAGCCAAAAATCCACATGATAAAAGAAGCTACCTCTGCTGATTCCAGCTGATTGGATTATGCCTGTAATTGCTAAACGGTATTGGTTAGTCCTCGCGACTGCATCATCCGGAATGCTATTAGCTGGCTTGGACTTTAGCGTTAATGTTGGGCTTCCAGATATCGCAACAAGCTTCGATGCTGACCTCATTGAAATTTATAAAATCATTACTGTTTATCTGGGGGCAACCGCTACGGTTCAGTTGATCCTAGGCCGAATTGCTGATGCTTATGGGCTGAAACGTATCTACATTCTTGGTCTAATCACCTACGGACTTGCGGTATTCCTGATTGGTATTGCAACGACTCTAGAAAGTGTAATTGTAACCAGGGTTCTTCAAGCACTCGGAAACGCGACCTTTTTAGCGTTGTCCCCCGCTATAGTTACGGCAAGCGTCCCCGATAACTATCGCGGTCAGGCCTTGGGGTGGATGACAGCTATCGGCATGACCGGAATGATTCTTGGTTCATTCGGAGCTGGCTTTGTGATTGACCTTTATGGATGGCGTTGGATCTTCCTTGCCCGCGTCCCACTGGCAATTCTTGCCTTAGGAATGTCCGTCTGGTTTCTTCCTTCAGTCAGAAATTCCTCTGAAACAAATTTGGATCTGAATTCAGCATTACTGATAGTTTTGAGCGTTCTATTTTTCATGGTTTTTCTGAATCAAACACAGATAACCGGTTGGCTTTCGTTTAGTGCTCTGATTTACATTGCAGCATCACTAGTTGCAGCCTATTTCTTGTGTAGACGACAGCTCACCATATCGACACCATTTATACCGAAGGGGTTGTTGCGTCGAAGTGAAGTATCAATTGGTTTGGTTTGCAATTTTCTAATGTATCTTGCGGTTTTTGTTAATTGGTTTGTCCTGCCATTCTTTGTCGCCGAAATAGTCGGAATGGGGCCTTCCAGTATTGGCGTTTTGCTCACAATCCCCGCAGTATTCTTACTGATTTCTTCGCCCCTCGGCGGGATCTTCGCAGACCGCACTCACCCTGCCCTTATAAGCACCATAGGCCTGCTAATCATCGTTGTCTCTCTGATTTCTTTCCAAACGGTAGACAACCTCTCCACAGGCTTTGGGATTGCAGTAAGAATGGCCGGTTTAGGGATAGGCATGGGAATTTTTCAAAGCAGCAATCTAAGTTTAATTATGGGGAGCGTTAGTGCGCGGGAATTAGGTATAGCAGGCGGACTATCGGGACTGTCGCGCAACCTTGGAACGGTCTGCAGCGTCACAATTCTAGGATCGATATTTGTAACGTTAAAAACTATAGGACAAGACCCAGTAGAGATCAGTTCGACTCAATTAAACGATACAGTGACTGGCTATGTTGCCGCGTTTAGATTCGTCTATGGTATTGCTGCGGTACTTGGTTTATTCGGCGCTCTAGTCAACCTCTGGTTGTGGCGAAGTCGATAATTTAGTGACCATTAACTTTTCAACATGACGGTCGTCGGACCATCATTTACAAGCGCTACATCCATATGAGTTCCGAACATACCTGTTTGTACGGGTATACCGCCGGTACGTTTGTTTTCGATAAATAGTTCATATAGTGGTTCAGCAATCCCAGGATCAGCGGCGCGCAGCCGGAACAACCTGTTATGGGGGCAGGCGGACTAAAACTTCTTTTGCAGCATGTCCCGGATCGGGGCGAACATCTGGTGTGCTACTACGGCTGGTACAGCAAGTTCCTCGGATAGGGCCTGATTGGCCGCTGGTTATCGCACGGGAACAAACCGATTTGGATCGGGTAAATGCGCTGGAAGCGCTCGTTGCAGGACTCTGGCAACATCAATCACATAGTCATTACCCGCCATCGAATACCGTTGTTCCGAGTGCAGATACCTGGCGATCCCTGGAGTGTTCAGCACCCTGTCGTGCAGAGCCGCTAACAAGGGTGTGTCTGCCAGGATAGCCGGCGCCCAATCCAGATAGGCCGTTAGCGCCTCGGCAAGGACGACGTCGGCGAAGGTAAGGCGTGCACCAACACAAAAGCCCGAACCATTCTCGGCCAGTCGCGCCTCGAACCTCGGTCCGAATTTCTCGAACCGGCCTCGTAGGGTTGCCAATGCACTCTCTTTGGTCGGCTGGAACGCTGCCTGCATCGCCGTCTCGGCAAAGTCGGCGACGGCGCCGGCGATCATGTCGCACCAGAGTGCATCTGCATCGGTCTCGCCATAATAGTCGCCGCGGCGCGCCAAGTAGCGGATCATCGCGGTCGATTGGCTCAGATTCAGGCCGTCGATTTCAAGAAGCGGCATCTGATCGAATGGCAGCTTACCTGTAGCGCGCAGTGTGGCGAGCGCTTCTGGCGTGTCTATCGGTACGTTTTCAAATGCAATCTGGCTAACGGCCAGCATCCACCGCGTCGTCTCTGCTCGCCCGCGGCCCAGGAAGTAGTGAAGTCGTGTCATGTCTGTACGATCCTCGATATGAATCCGAGTAGTCGGCTATGAAAAATCATAGGGCATATTTATCATCGTCGAACTCAATGTATGAAACGTTTTAAAAAGTCTGCACCAAGGCCCACTTCTTCAAAATGGGCACGGCACATGCCAGTCTTGGTCAAAACCTCTTCATACCTCATATGTTTATCATGCGGGCCGACATAATACATTACGCCGTTTACCTGGAAGTCGGCAATCATTTCATCAACATCGTCCGGTACAATTGACGACACAACAGTATGCTGCTGAGGAATAAGATTCTACGGGTCGCGCCAATCGGCATCAAAGAAATGTACGACCCTTTGATCAAGAACACGCTTGTCGCCGGCTATGATGTGATAACGTTCTTTGGGTGATCCCAAAAATGCCCCGCCAGTGTGAGGTGTCCTATGACCAGATCCATTGATTATTATTTCTCTGTTATCTCGCCCTGGAGTTACCTTGGTGACGCTCGTCTGAGGGCGATCGCAAGCCGTCACCAGGTGACCTTGAACCACAAGCCGATTAGCCCCGGGACGATTTTCTCCCGCACGGGCGGTCTGCAGCTGAAAGACCGTTCGGATCAGCGCAAGGCCTACCGCATGCAGGAACTCACCCGCTGGAGGGATCATCTGGGTGTCGAACTCACCCTTGAGCCCCGGTTCTTTCCGACAAACGACCAGTTGGCGCACTGTACAGTCGTCGCAGCCCGACAGTCCGGGGAAGATCCATCAGAGCTGGTCCACGCGCTGATGCGCGCCTGCTGGGTCGAAGATCAGGATATTGCTGATCCATCGGTGGTC
>JGI26247J51722_1000504_pt1 | contig 16331 bp, 16 predicted proteins | sample SaaInlV_100m_DNA_2_FD_51722 | JGI IMG/M metagenome (IMG submission 51722)
TCAAAATTAACAACTATATTATTATTTCCAGAAATATCCACAACAGTAGCTTTTATTGATTGACCTGATGTGAGATTCATATTATCGATTTCACGTACCGACAAATCTCGAGAAAAAATATTACTGGATTTTGATAGGGTGAAATTAGGGTTAGAATCCAAAATTGATTTATTATCGGATACTTGATTTGATGGAATATTTAAAAAAATTTTGCCAGTTATTTTGGTTCTATCCTCAATGCCATGTGATGAGGACGTTGGATGAGAGTCTATTAATTTTATCTGTAATGGCAATTCAGAAGAAGGTCTATATACTTGAGCAGAAAAAGAATGCCCAGGAGTTAAAGGATGTCGTGTTTCAACCATTATCCGTTTATTAAAAATTTTCAGAATAGCTTTATTTTTCTCGGGCAATGATTCTAATACGGTAGCCTGGAACTGTGCCCCCGATTTAAGAAATTTATTTAAATAAGGGAGAGAATCGAGAGAACTATTGACCAATGTCAATTTTAATGAGTTTTCAGATAAACCTTCAGGAATCAATTCAACCTCCAATTAAAAAACAAAGGTTTNAGTATTGCAAAAACAAAAGGAATTATAGCTAACGATTTTTTTTTAAACGGTAAGNTTGATGTTCTGCCCTTGGTGAGAATTACCTTTAAAGGCATTTTCTTGGGTAGAATTTGGGAGGGCCTTTTCAAGATNATNATTTTGCTTAGATTTATTGCGAAGCCTAATATCGCGTCTTCGTTTTGCCTCAGGGTTAACTGAGTCTGGGGTTTCTATTTTCTCAGGGTCCTGAACTTCAATTTGTTTCAATTCATTTACAGCAACTTGTTCCTTCTGAATTTGCTGAGCAGTAGTTGACGGAAGCTGCTGCATCGTCTGCTGCAACTTTTCAGCATGCGTTCCCATTTGAAGAGTTTGCTGAGTGTTTACAATTTCTATAGTTGGCATGGTTTAAAGCTATCGATTAACAAATAAGAGACATTAATCAATATAGCTCAACAACCTCCATTGTCAAGCAAACCAATACAAGCAACAAGTTAGTTATTAACTTATACGGCAAAAGAAAAAGTCTACTTAACTATAAACTCAGAAAAATAGACCTCTTGAACAACACCCGTCCCAACAGGTAAAAGTTCGTTAACCTTAGTAATAATCCTTTTTTTAACTCGTTCTTTAGTGGACTCTATTTTTGTGGTGAGATTTTTATAGCTTTGCCGAAGAAGAATATTATAAATTCTTTTTCGAATACTGGGAAGGTTTTTAGAGATCTCCCCTCCTAACCCTGCATTGCTCATGCTAAAACTAGGGGTAACCAGAAGGAAACGACCTGATTCATCCTTACCCTTAAGCTTGATGGGAAAGAAAAATGCCTTGAGTGGATACATGTGTACTTTGTCAAACTTTGGTTGTACTAATTTACTTGCAACATCATCGCCCTCACCTAAAGCGCCTTCTGTTTCTAAATCAACCCCCTCTTCCGTCACAACATCACTTTTTGGCTCATCTCCTGAAAGAAAATAATACGCAGCGCCACCAATAAGTAAAAGAAGAAGCAAAACACCGCCACCGACCATAATCATTAATTTTTTATCGGATTTAAGCTTTGCAATCAGGCTCGGTTCACTAGTATCTGATTCAGTTTTATCGTCTTCGGCCATAATTCTTGATTAAATTATACTCTTCGCAAGGCTCTGAAATTCAGAATACAAGTGATGTACCTGAGATTTCAATAGGTCTCGACCACTTGTGTTATCTAAAACATAATCGGCATAATTTAACTTTTCCTCTAGTGACATTTGCGATTTAAGACGACTTTTAACGGAGGCACGGGATTCTCCGTCACGGTTCACCACACGTTGAATTTGCAGTTCCTGAGCACTTTGAATAATTATAACTTTAGCAACATTTTTATAGTTTTTTGATTCAATCAACAAAGCTGAATCAATAATAACAATAGCTTCAGGGCTTATCTTTTGATGATTTGAATATATTTTTTTTTCTTCTGCTATAATGCGGTGATGCAAAATAACTTCTAAAGCATGTCTCTTTGTATCACTTTGGAAAACTTCGGCTGCTAATTTCGACCTATTTAGAGTTTTATCAGGGTTCAAATATTCGTTGCCAAATTTGTCAACAATTTCTTTCCAGGCAGGTTGATGGGGAGCGACGAGCTGCCGACTTATAAGGTCTGCATCAATAATATAGGCACCTAATTCCTTAAAGTATGATGCGGCTAGGGACTTTCCCGACCCTATATTTCCAGTCAATCCGATTAAAATGGACATAGCAATCCTCTATCACTCAAAGCTCTCTAGAAAATTTTCATATAAGCAAACCAAACTTCGAGTAATAGGACCTGGCTTCCCATCACCAACAATTTTTCTATCCAAACGAGTAACGGGCATAAGATTTTTAACAGACCCAGTTAAAAACATTTCATCGGCACTTTCAAGAATCTCAACAGGCCAAGCACCTTGCTCCAATCGAAATCCATTTTCCTGACTGAGTTTAATGACCAGATCTCTTGTTATACCGGCTAATATTCCACAATCTAAAGAAGGTGTCATCAGACTCCCATTTCGCACAAAAAAGAAATTACTTGTTGTGCTCTCGGTTAAATGACCTTGTGAATTTAGCATTAAAGCATCATGTGCACCAAGACGCTCAGACTCTATTTTAGCAAGTACATTGTTTAAATAGTTTCCAGTTTTAATGTTAGGACTCAGCGCATCTTTTGAATTTCTCTGAACACTGACAACAGCAAGGTGAATTCCATTTTCGTAGAATTCTAAAGGATATATATGCGCAGGAGTCACGTAAATAAGAACGAGCGGAGATAGACAGGACGAAGGGTCAATGTTTATATCTCCCACACCACGTGTCACAACTATACGAACATAGGATTCTTGGTTTGCCGCATCTGCGAGAGTACGGTCAATCTGCTTCCTCAACCAAAAATCATCAAACGGAATAACCAGTTCGATTCCTCCTGCAGAACGACGCAACCTCTTTAAATGTTCATCAAGAAAACAAGGGCGATTTTTTCTAGTATTAACAACCTCGTAAACACTATCGCCAAATAAAAAACCATGGTCGAAAACTGAAACAAACGCTTCTTCTTTTATCGTTCCGTTAATATTAATACGTGTCTTCATGCAATCTAGTATTAAAAAATTTACAAAAAACTACTTAGTAGAAAATTTTTTCAGGAGATTGTTTAATTTATCTTTGTCTTCTTTTGTGTGGTTATCCATAGCATCTTCTTCAGGACTATTTTTTATTTTCCCTTTAACCGCATCCAGCAATTCTTCTTTTTTATGTTTTATATCTTGAGTAATTTCATTAAGCGCACCTATTTTTTCTAATTTTTCTTGAACACCATCAAAGGACATCTCTGAGGAAAAATCTAAAAATTTATCGATGTAAGATTCTTGACTGACCAAGGAAATAATTTTCTCTAAATAAGGTGAAATAATTGATCCCTGAGTAACTTTTTCATAACCACCGCTAAATAAACCTAATGGAAACATCATAATAGCTACAATAACAAGCCCTTTTAGAAATCCAAGTCCCCCACCTACAATGCGATCAAGAAAGGAAATAGCAAGTGTCCCCTCAACACTTTTTCTGATTAATCGACCAAGCAAACCGAAAATGACTTTTACTATAAAAATAATAACCAGCCCTACTAAAATTTTAACAACAGTGAAAACTATCGTAAATTCTGCAATACGAGCCATAACTTCTTGAGAAACCATCGACTGAAGAAAAATGGCAAATTCCTCGTAGTAATCTATGGCCAAAACATAACCTACCAAATAACCAAGCAACGAAAATATTTCCCTAACCATTCCCTTAGAAAAGGAATAAACAAAGGAAAAACCAACAATAAAAATAATAAAATAATCAAATAGACTCATAGTAGCTAATTGGCAGCCGCATAAGCATTGCTGCGCTAGGAAAATAATGAATGATAAAGGTCAGACAAGTTTATTGATATAATTCTCATAAATATGGCTAAAGGTTGACGTGTGTATATCGGGCTTTAATTGCATCAAGGCGCTTATTTCGGACAACTGCATATACTTACCCTCAGAAATCTCATTCTTGTTGATACAAATATTACCATCAGTAACACATTTATAAACACGAACATGCTCCCAAAAGGTCATACTTTGGGCAGGAATGGATAAAACCTCATCTAATTTAACACTCGAAAGACTTAATTCTTCTTTAAGTTCCCGTTTAGCACAGCTAAAATAATCTTCCCCTGACTCTACATGACCTGCTGCAGACGAATCCCATAACCCAGGGCTTTCGTCCTTATTCATCGACCTCATCTGAAGAAACAAGCTACCAATGGAATTAAAAACAAGAATATGTGCCGACCTGTGCATTAAGTCCTTATTGTGGACTTGAAGTCTAGAAGCTTTACCTATAATCCGATCCTCTGAATCCACCACATCCAAAATTTCTTCGTATTCACTCATATGACAACCAAAAATATTAAAAGTGAAAACCTTTATCCTGATTTTTGATATTCTCGTAGATAAGAAAGTCTCGCCGGGATTTCCCCTTTCTCGCAGTAGTTATGCTTTGCAAGTAGTTTAATATCATCAACAACTCTTTTGTCGCCCTCAAAGAATATAGTCTGATACCCTTTATCAGCAACAAGCCCACCAACTTGCAAAAGGCTCATAACCGACTTGGCATTAAATTTTTTCTCATCAACAATCACAAACAAATCCAGATCTTCGTACTTCCTAGCAATAATAGATACAAGAGTTGATGGGCGAGCGTGAAAACCTAATGGTTTAGGAACAGGCAACTCCACTTTCACCACAATAGAAAAGCATTTCAATATTTCATCTGCCAGATTATTACCTTCATTGATAAAGTATTGACTATAAAAAAAACCGTAATTAACGATTTTGTCCAAAAGCACATTTTTATTAACTATCATAGAAATACGTTTCCTATTCTCTCCAGGTCGGATTTCATCCTCATGACGCTCAAAAAAATGCACCAACCATAAAGATACTTCAAGAAGATGCAAGGGCATTGACACATAACCACGCAATACTTTTAACTCCTGATGTTCAGCCTCAAGCTTTGTATTTTTAACATATGTATCAAAATCCGATTGGGCATTATGAATTAAATTTTTGTGAAGACGGGCTCGATTTTCATTATATTTCTGCAAAACGGATAGCTTGAGTTCATTAATATCATCTACTCGAGAAATCTTTGAATCATTCATTAATTTCGAAATATGTTTAATTTTATCGCATACTTCAATGACACGTTCTTTTTCGTCTTTCACTTCATCCTCGGCAACATTGCGAGGCAACCTCTTATAGGATTCAATATCAGAAAATTCAATCTGAATATCACTATCAATAGATATATTTAAACTATTTGATTCTGTATCAGCATATAACTCCTGAAGCAGGTTGAGGATAGACTGGTTAAGAAAAAACAGCACACCTACAGACTCTTTCTTAAATNNATTTTCTTTANTACTAGATTCTCTCAGATTGTAATAAGGGTATCGATCTAATATATGGCGAGTAAAAAAAGCTGCAATGGATAAGTTTCGTATTGATGCAAGACACTCAACAAAGAAACTCCATTTTTTATTTTCTCTTGCTCCATATTGATCCATAAAATTTTCTAAAGACTCGGATTCTTGAATAAGGTTCGAATAAAATTTTCTTGAGATATCTTTTTTCTCTTTGTTACGGCGCTTAAAAAGAAAGAGNACATTAAAAAATTGTTTACACGGGACTTCAGCCAGCGCAAGAAAATCTTTCTCGGATATAATTTGGGTTAACGATTTAGGTTCAGCCATAAATCTCCATTCACCTTATTACTAATAATAAAATTAAAGGTTATATTCGAAATAAAAAAAACGGTGATAAACAAAAAACATCAAATCAAAGACTTGGAAATTATAGATGCGGGAAGATATTTTTTCCATATTTTCAGGTGAGAGGTTGGACCTGTTGGGATGCTAAAAAAAGGCCAATAAGAGCCTGGCTTAGATGGTTTCGTGAGTAGTTGCATTCCTTTTTCGGAAGGTGTTTGATTACCTTTTTTTAAATTACACGGTTTACAGGCAACTACTACATTAATCCAATTAGATTTGCCGCCACGTGATTTTGGGAGCACATGATCAACCGTCAACGAATTATTAATTATACCGCAATACTGACAAGTAAAGTTATCCCGACGTAAAATATTTTTCTTACTAAAAGAGATCCCCTTCCGTTTGGACCGTTTTACAATATTAAGAACACGAATTACTGCTGGGAGGTTAAATGTTGTTGTTGGAGTTCGGATCACATAACCATCACTTTCAATAAATTCAGCTCGCTCATTAAAAACCATAATAATTGCGCGTTTTGCACTACAAAACTGAAGTGGTTCATAAGAATAGTTTAGAACCAAGCTTTTCACTGAATTTAGCATAATTCAGGGCCTCTATAATTGCCAGAAATCAACCACACTAAGAAAAAATTTTAACTTACAGAATTCATTCTACGTTTCATATGCGGTGTTAATATGGATTATATTTTTCAAACAAACAGCGTTATTAAAAAATATTCCCCTTTCCAAGGATAAATTTTGGGTCAAAAATCTCCTTAATAGCCTTAAGTTGACGTACGGACTCTTCCCCCACCATCATCAAAAAATATTTTTTCTTCAACTTGCCAATACCATGTTCAGCTGAAATAGTACCATTCCAATCAATAATTTGCCGAACAAGCCTGGAATACAGTTCGTGGGCTTTAGAAACATCTTGTTCTTCGGGTAAAAAATTAATATGTAAATGATTATCACCAACATGACCAAAGACAACATATTCAATGCCTGAACTCTCAAGTTCATTTTTATAAAAAAACATCATATCTTTAAAGTGTACACTTGGGACAGCCATATCTGTTCCTATTTTGGTTCTTTTAAGGCGGCTATTTTCTTCATTTAATAAAACAGGGATCGCGTGTCTAAATTCATGAAAACGTTTTAAATCATTGTTGGATTGAGCAATCCAAGAGTCACTAAGTGCGCTAGTTTCTTTCAAATAATCGAACCACACTTCTAATGCAGGGTCATGGTCTGATTGTTGATAAATATCATTTTCAAAAAACAGGGCGGACTGAGCGACAAGAGGAATATTTGTAAACTTTTTGCGCAAGCGATTCAAAGAGTACCTATCAAAATATTCAAGAGAACAAGGATTTATAAATTTATTATTTGTTTTTTTAATCAAATCAATGAAATCCCAGCACTCTTCCTCCATACTAAAAAATAAAATTCCGCTAATAAAAGACGTGGGGCGAACCTCAAGTTTCAATCTAACACGAGTAAAGATACCTAGAGTTCCATCAGAACCAATAAGCAAATCCAACCAGTCCATATTAGGCCTTACATAATAGCCAGCAGCGTTTTTACATAGGGGGCTATTGTAGGTGACCTCAGGAAAACATAATTGCCGCCCATCAGAAATGCTAATCGGACTATCGATNGTTAATCCCCTTTTCAAAGTGATCGAATTCCCATCAACCATCATAATGTCTACTTCAAGCACATAGTCTCTGGTNACACCAAATTTATAACTTCTAGAACCAGATGCGTTGGTTGCAAGTGTTCCACCTATTGACGCAAGGCTTTCAGTAGGATTAGGTGGGTAGAAATATTCTGTGGCTTCTAGTTTTTTATATAGATTAGCAAGAGATGCAGCAGGACCAACGTCTATAATACCATTCTCTGGTTTACCAATACGATCAAATCGCTCAAGAGAAATAACACAACCAGTTTCTGGAATACGTGATGCTGTCAATCCTGTCCCAGCGCCTGCTATCGTAATTTGTTGTGTGTTAGTTTTTAAAAAAGACGAAAGTTCTTCAATAGATTCTGGGATAACAACTTTGTCGGCATTCCCTCCAACGTAATTTGACGCATCCTTCAGGTAGGGAGAGATTTCTTGTGGATCTGTCTTGCAAATCATTTGAATTGCCTGTTAATAGTCAAATCACAATGCATTAGAGTTTATTTTTATAAAGGTATTTAATAAATCGTAAGCTAATTCTCTAGCCATAGAAATTTTTTTTTCCTCCAGACACTCATTCACTCTTTTATTGCCAAGCAACTCGATTAGAAATTTTTTTCTATATTCTACTGAGGGGATCTTTTTTTTAGACTCAACCCTAAATTGACTTTGCAAGTTAATTTGCAGGAGCATCAGATCGCTAATAGATTTTTTTATTAAAGGTTCGAGGTGTTGCCTTATGGACTTACTCAATAAGGGACTTCTACCACCTGTAGAAATAGCGACTTGAACTGTGTCATTAATATTAATTACTGATGGATGACTAAAATCACTCGCTTGTGGATCGTCTGATGCGTATACATAGCAATCGTATTTTTTTTTCCCAACAATAAGAATTTCTCTATTTATATCTGGGTCATCAGTTGTAGCCAAAATCAAATCAAGTTGTTTATAGTCCTTTAAAAAGTCAACACTTTCTATTTTTCTTAAATCAAGTGAAACTTTACCTTCATCAGCGTAGTTTTTTATCGATTGTTCAGCTTGCTCAGCTACCACAAAAATCTCGCATTGCTGCGAAAGAAGGGCTTCAACCTTACGACTTGATTCATTACCTCCTCCCACAACGAGAGCACGCTTTCCTATCAAATTAAGATCAACAATCATTATAAAACTCCATTTTATAATTCTATCATATAAAACTATTCATAAACCCATCTGAAAATACGTTTGTAGATTCAGTAATACTCATATAAAATTTCAATTTAAGGCGATATGTATATTTTCTTTTGGGGGTTTGATGAATCAACAAAGTATTAGTAAAACTGCAGTACTAGACGGAGTCACTCTAACTTTAAGTAAACCAGACACAACTAAACCTGAATGGATTGGTCAAAGTGAAGTTTTAAAACAAGTCTTAGCGTGCTGGATGGTTATATCAGATAAGGACCTCCCATTATCTCCTAGAATCATTGGTATGCCAGGAATCGGGAAAACCACTTTAGGAATGGTTGCAGCTTTAGAAAGAAAACAACCACTTTATATATATCAATGCACAAGTGATACACGACCAGAAGATTTAATTGTCACACCTGTTTTGGCTGAATCAGGGAAAATTTCTTACCACGCATCACCATTAGTGACAGCAATGATTAGCGGTGGAATCTGCATACTGGATGAAGGTAATCGAATGAACGAAAAAAGCTGGGCTTCTCTAGCTCCTCTTCTTGATCACAGGCGCTATGTTGAGTCGATCATTGCCGGACTTAGGATAAAAGCTCACAATGATTTTCGTGCTTGTGTCACGATGAATCATGATGAGTCAACATTTGAAATCCCCGATTACATATTATCAAGACTTCAACCTACCTTGTCATTGAACATGCCTAATTCTGAAGATGAGATGGCCATCTTAAAATATCACCTTCCATTTGCTGAAGATGAATTACTCGAAATGACCGTAAACTTCTTACAAAAGTCTCATCAACTAGACCTTGAATTCTCTCCCAGGGACGGTTTACATATATTGCAATACGCAATGAAAAGGTTGATCCAAGACAAAGATCATCCAATATCAAAAGATATGATTTGGCAAGAATCCATTCAAAAGGTTCTTGGGGACGACGCACTAGATTTAGATGTAATGGCAGAGAAGAAAAATCGCGCCTTAGGTGGAGTACAATTACCGCAAGGACTGGGTGATTTTTTTTTCGATGAAGATAGCCCAATTCATCCTGATCGATAACAATAATGGGTATCTTTTATCTCAGTAAAAAAATTCGCTTTTTACCAGTAATACATGGCAGTGCCAGTTTCACTCGTATTATAAGAGACCGCTTATTATCATCTCCAACTGACTGTTTAGCAGTAGGCCTTCCTCCAGAGTTTCAAACAACAGTGAATGAGGGGATCAATCACCTGCCCTTAATAACTCTGTGCTCTCAGAAAGAATCATCGGGTTCCTATAATTATGTCCCTATAGATCCTTGCCAACCTCTTATAATGGGCCTCCGCATCGCTTCGCAAGAAGGAATCCCTAGAAAGTACATAGATTATAGTTGTGACAACTATGAACCAAGAAAAATAAACTTCCCTGACTCATACGCCTTAAGGTACATGTCTTATGAAAAGTTTTGCGCCACTCTTTTACTTTCCATTAAACGCCCTAAAGCTGACACGCTTCATGACAAAAGAGCACGGTGGATGGCTTATCAGCTTCATCAACTAGAAATGGATTTTAATAATATAACTGTCATCTGTTCGATTCTAGACTGGCCCTGGATAAAAGAAGCTTATAATGACAGAAAACCATACGATAAAATTTTTTCATCTTTCAACAATCCTAAAATATATGGGGTTGAAAAAGAAACACTCTTTTTTGCACTTGCGGAATTTCCTTACATAACTTATCTCAATGAGGTATATCGGCAACAAATAAAATCTGACAAAGAGGTTGTGGTTGATGGAATTAAAGAAATTCTAATAAAAGCTCGAGATATCTTCACTAAAAAACATAAACTACGATTTCATAATCTCACATCACAATCTTTTCAAATATACCTACAGTACGTAAGAAATTTAACATTAATAGAAAGCCGCCTAACACCTGATCTGTATACTTTAATAACAACTGCAAAACAATTCAGTGGCGACCCTTTCGCAATTGCTGTTCTTGAAGCGGCCAGAGCGTATCCTTTTCAAGTCCTCAAATCTACTAATCTCGAACCTTTAGCACTTGGAATAGATAAAGCCATAGACAGCGAAAATAACGCTATTAATATGAAAAATCGCCTATCAGAAAATCATACAGAATGGCGTGAAATAAACCTAAAACCAGAACCTGGCATAAAAAAACAAACTCAATGGAAACACAAATGGAATCCATATGGTCAATGCTCCTGGCCACCAGAAGATGATAAAATAGAAAGCTTTAACACTCATGTTCGAGAACAATCTAAATTACTTTTGAGCACTGACCTCGCAAGGTCCGAGAAGTTTACTTCCTCAACAAAAGACGGTCTAGATATGAGAGAAACACTTCGTCATTGGCACGAAGGCGATATCTACGTTAAAGAAATACCCCCCTCACGGGGACGTGTCGAAATCGTTGTTTTTATTTTTGACATAGAACCTAATCAAAATAACTATCAATGGTGTCAAACTTGGTATGCCGAACATAATGAAGAGTCAACATTATGTTTTTTTGCAACAAATTACATGGATGATATGGTCGGTCCTGGAGTGGGTCGTGCTACATATGGAGGATGCATGATGATCTATCCACCTAGACCAATACCTGATATCTGGAAAGACCCTAGAATTCATGTAGGAAAAACTTTAGAAGAAAAATTATTAGAAGCAGCTTTTTTTCATTCGCAAGAAAAACATATAACAGTGGTCACACCATGCCTCCCAAAGTCAAACTGGCGAAAACTTTCTCGAAAGTATCACAAAAGTATTATCCACATTCCTTTGAAACGTTTCTCTAATCAAACCATCGAAAAAGTTCGAAGATTTCATGTCCTCAATGGAAAACAAATTAGATCTTTTGCAAATCATTTTATTCAAGATTTATAGTAATCCCCCTTTTCAACATAGTCTCGTATACATTTACTTATATCTTTATTCTTTGAGTAAGAATCACCATAAATTTAAACCATTAGGCTTACCAATAAAATTTCTATATAATTTTAGTAAGTTGAGATTTCTATTGACCTATNCTCTGAACGTCCATTCAGAATTTTCCCTTTACCAAGATTAAATCATTCGGTTATTTATTATCCACATTAGGGTCTCCTTTTGTAACTACACCATTTTAAATGAACAATAATAAAAAACTAAGTCAGACTGCTGGCACCGTTGGGGGAATGACACTTATCTCTCGTTTACTAGGGTTTATAAGAGATCTTGTTATAGGGATGCAGTTTGGAGCAACTTTTGTGGCAGACGCTTTTTTTGTTGCATTCAGAATCCCTAATGTTCAACGGAAAATACTTGGTGAAGGAGCTATTTCCGCAGCTTTTATTCCCGTTTTCACAGAAATTCGAAACAAAAAAGGAGAAGAAGACGCCTGGAAAATGGCCGCAAATTTATTTAATATTTTGTTGACGATATTGATAACTTCCTCTCTCGCTTTAGCGCTATTTGCACCCTACATAATAATGGTTTTTGCACCTGGATTCCCACAAACTTCTGAAAAATTCAATCTAACTGTTCTCCTAACCCAATGGATGGCTCCTTATTTTCTTTTTATAGGGTTGGCTGTTTTCTGCATGGGTATACTTAACACATACAACAAGTTTGCTTTACCGGCAATAACCCCAGCCATTCTGAATATATGCATGATCTTAGGCACGCTGATAATTTCTCCCAAGCTTGACCAACCAATTTTAGGCCTAGCAGTTGGAGTAATAACTGGGGGGTTACTTCAATTCGTTATTCAAATACCAGCAATTATCCGGTGCGGGTTCAAGTTTATCCCATCCATTGATTGGAAAAATCATGAAACTTTAAGAATTAGCAAATTAATGATTCCCGCTATATTTGGTTTGGCAGTTTACGAACTTAATATGTTAGTGGATACCCTTCTTGCTTCTTTACTCCCAGAAGGATCTATTTCTTATTTATATTACGGGAATCGTCTGGTGCAATTACCTCTTGGTATATTCGGCGTTGCGCTAGGAGTTGCAATCCTACCAATGCTATCTCATCAAGTTGCGAATAAGGACTTCTCTGAAATGGTAAAAACAATCGCTTTCGGAATTCGATTGATTTTATTTATAACAATCCCTGCAACCATTGGTCTTATCCTTCTAAGGTTTCCAATNGTNAACACCTTATGGGAGAGAGGGGAGTTTAATAGACTGACAACTGAAGGAACNGCAATAGCTCTACTCTATTATTCTGTTGGGTTATGTGCTTTTTGNGGAATCAAAGTCATTGTTCCAGCATTTTACTCATTAAATGATACAAAGACTCCAGCAAAAGTTGGAGTCTATTCNATGNTACTCAATATAATTCTTAATTTAATACTTATGGGCCCCTTAAAGCATGGTGGATTAGCTCTAGCAACCTCAATATCGGCCTTGTTTAATGTGANTCTATTAATCTACTTACTTANAAGAAGAATTGGATTGATGGGGGGGCGAAANATATTATCATCTGCCATCAAACTATTTTTCATATCAGGAGTCATGGGTATTGCAGTATATTTATTTAACTTAACTTTTTTTGACCCTAATTCGATGTTAGCATTAAAACTCTTCATTCTTTTTGCAGATATTTCGATTGGTGTTTTAGTATACACCGCTATCTCACGCATAACACAAAATGAGGAATTGACATTTTTGATTGAGTTAACTCGCAAACGTAAAAATAAATCATCCGTCTAAAAAACCATACAAAATACGCCTAAAAAATTTAAAAAAGGAATATTATTATGCTTGCATGTCTTGACCTTGAAGGAGTTTTGCTACCAGAAATATGGATTGCTTTTGCAGAAAAAACAGGGATNGAACAACTTAAACTTACCACCAGAGAAATNCCCGATTACGACGAATTAATGCAAGGTCGGTTAAAAATCCTTCATGACAACAACCTAAAGCTACTTGACATACAAAATGTTATTAAAACATTATCACCTATGGCAGGAGCGATTGATTTTCTTGGTTGGCTCAAATCTGAATTTCAAGTAATTATATTATCTGATACATTTTATCAGTTTGTAGGACCCCTCATGAAGAGCCTTGATTACCCAACTTTATTTTGCCACGAACTCACAGTTAACAGCAAAGGAAGCATAACAGGGTATCGTCTAAGACAGAAGGATGGTAAAACCAAGGCGGTCTCAGCATTAAAAAAACTAAACTTCAAGGTGATTGCAGCAGGGGACTCCTACAATGACACCGGAATGCTNCAAGAAGCAGATGCGGGGATNTTATTTTGTCCACCTGACAATGTTATTCAGGAATTTCCACAATTTCCAGTTTCGCGAAATTACAAGGAATTTAAGAATACCCTTCTAGATTTGCGAGACTCCCTAAACAAATAATATTTATTTTAAGCTTTGAACTTCTGATTTAATTAATTTGCTGGCAATCCACCCTTTTTTTTCAAACACTCGAACCTTTGTCCAGTTCCGTTTTTTTTGAACAATAATAAGATTCATTCCTTCCTCCACTACGGCAATGATCGGGCTATCGNCTGTAGGCTTTGAGCGAACGTTTGCCAACGATGGGATTACCGTATGTATTAACTCGAACCCATCATCTTGATCTTTTTCTCTTAAACTCAATGAGTCCGTTTCTAAAACCGTATCTGAAGAAAAAAACAAATCATCCATAGACACATCAAACTTAACTACAACAATACATAAAAACAAAAATACTAAAATACTAATACGTTTAACGGCTTGATCTAACGATATACCAGTCTCTTCAGGTTCTTTTTTAGGAAGGTCAGGAAGTCCACATTCAAAGCAAAAAATAGTTCCTGATAATATTTTTGCGCCACAGGCAGAGCACAAGCAGGTTAATTTTGATTCTTTTAAATGTTCTCGACTAACGCTCATCACAAAAAAAGCCCTCAAGNTTTTAATTATTAAAGGCTATAAATTTGACCATACTTCTGTTTAAGATAGGAAATAAAAAAGTCTGGGTTTATTGAGTCTCCAGTAACTTTGTAAAGAAGGTTTTCAGGTGAATATAAACGGCCCGCCTTATGAATATTATCATTAAGCCATTTTTTTACACATGAGAAATTTCCTTCCTTAATCTGTTTAGAGATATCGTTTATATCAAGTAACATTTTTGAATAAAACTGGCACGCATACATAGCCCCAAGTGTGTAGGAAGGAAAGTACCCAAATGCCCCCCCACTCCAATGTACATCCTGCAAGACTCCTTCTGAGTTGGAAGGTGGACTCACACCCAAATATTCTTCCATCTTATAATTCCAGATCTCAGGTAGGTCTTTCACACTAATACTTTCGTCAAACAACCCCTTTTCAATTTCATAACGAAGTATTATGTGCAGGGGGTATGTTACCTCATCCGCTTCTACCCGAATAAAAGACGGGTCGCACCTATTAATAGCTGCATAAAGTGTATCTAAAGAAACACCTTGCAATGATTCGGGAAANGTCTCCACAAAAAGATTAAGATAGTGATCACAAAAATAAAAATTCTGCCCAATCATTCGCTCCCAGAACAAGGATTGAGATTCATGAATAGCCATGGTTAACGGTTCAGAAACCGGCAAATCCATAAAACCTAACATTCTACCTTGTTCATATAACCCATGCCCTGTTTCATGTATTACCGCAAAAAGTGAATCAATAAAACTTTCTGATCGATAACGTGTTGTAATACGCACATCTGTCGGATGTCCACCACCACAAAACGGGTGCACAGAAACATCCATACGACCCCTATCATAATCAAACCCTATATCCTTACTGATAATCCTCCCCAAGGCCTCTTGCTTATCAATTGGGAAATTACCCCTTAAAAAATCTATATCAGGGTTAATTGGGGATTTTCTAATTGCGTCAATGAGTGGAATTAATTCTTTTTTTAATGTGTCAAAAATTGGAGTGAGGCATTCCATCCTCATCCCTCTTTCAAAAATATCTATATTAGCATCGTAAGGATCTAGTTCCGGGAAAGCAAATCCAGCCCATTTCTTTTTCAGAATAATTAATCGCTCGAGGGTTGGAGCAAAATCTTCAAATTTATTTTCTTGCCTAGCCTTAGCCCATACTTGATGACCGCTGGAACTTAATTCCGCCAACTCCTGTATCAATTGCTTAGGAATTTTTGTTTCCAATTCATATTCACGCTTAGCTTCATAAATATTACATTGCTCGATCTCCGTGAAGTTATTTAGATCGCCCTCAAAAAGTTTATCAATCAAGCTTCCAATCTCCACATCAACAGATTTGTCGTGTAAAACTCCCGCTAATGCTGCCATCTGCTTTGATCGATTTTCTGCTGCGGCCTTAGGCATAATGACTTCCTGATCCCAGTGCATAGTTGCCATCACACCACCCAACCTACTACGTTCTTCAAGCTTGTTGACTAACTGCTGATAAATATCTTTTAATTTTTTTGAATTCACTCAACCCCATTTCTTTAATGTTTTGGAAATAAACATGCAGTGTTCTCGTGATTCATCACAAAGAATTATCAAAAAACGAGAGTTTTTAGATCAGAAAAAGCGTATTGAAAGGGATATTAATGTGAGGGGGGGGATTAAAAATATTTGCACTGCACCAA